>Ga0182024_10002605_pt1 | contig 44419 bp, 34 predicted proteins | sample P32metaG_FD_120480 | JGI IMG/M metagenome (GOLD analysis project Ga0182024, IMG submission 120480) | Permafrost microbial communities from Stordalen Mire, Sweden - P3-2 metaG (Illumina Assembly) | ecosystem: Environmental > Terrestrial > Soil > Wetlands > Permafrost | place: Sweden: Stordalen... | reverse complement strand
GGGGCCGGCAGCGCGGCGGAAGAAGTACTTGTCTTGCTTGTGCTCATCAAGGTGAGATTTCTTTCCCCGCCCTACAGTAATTGTTGAGGGGCAACTTGTCTCACTGATGTTGGCACAGAGGGCGTCGATGGGGTGGCTATTCCCTATTCCCTGCTCTTTGCGCCGCGCTCTTAGCACTATCCTTCAACAATCCAAGCCGCATGAGGCTCTCCGCCGTAGCCACCACCGAGTCCTCAATCGACCGCGGCCTCCACCCAAGCACGCGCTGCGCTTTTTCACTCGTAGCGTTCTTATGTTTCCCCAACTCCGGCAAAATCTGCTTCACCGCCGGATCCTTCAACGCCGCCAGCCGCACTAGCCAGTCCGGCAATTCCCGCGTCGGCACGCGTTTCGCAGCAGTTCCCAGGCGCCTCTTCAGCATCCGCCCGATATCCGCAATCGACATAAAGTCTCCCGCCACCGCCAGAAACCGCTCGCCCTTTGCCGCCGGATGTGTCATCGCACGCAGATGCAGATCGGCGACATCGCGCACATCCACGCCGCCAAACACCAGCCGCGGGCAACCCGGCATCGCGCCGTCCATCATCTTCTGCACAATCAAAATCGACGTGGCATAATCCGCGCCCAGAACCGGCCCAAACACGGCAACCGGGTTCACCACCGCCAGCTCCAGTCCACCGCCTTCCTTCGCAATCAACTCCCACGCCGAGCGTTCGGCCAGCGTTTTCGACTTCACATACGCCGTCAGTCCTTCGCCGTTCAAGTCTGTCCAGTTCGTTTCATCAAACGGCTTCGTCTGCTCCGGCTGCCCGTAGCCGATCGCCGCAAACGACGACGTCAGCACCACGCGCTTCACGCCCACATCCCGCGCCGCGCGCAGCACGCGCACCGCCCCTTCGCGCGCCGGCACAATCAACTCATTTTCATCCTTCGGTACACTCGCCGGGAACGGCGAAGCAATATGCTGCACATAGTCGCAACCCGTCGCTGCTTCCTTCCATCCCGCGTCCTTCGTAAGATCGGCGGCAAAGAAGCGCACCTGCTCCCCCGGCTTCGTGCCGCCTTGTCGCAGCAGCGCCCGCACCTCCGGTTCGCGTCGCAAATCCCGCACCGTCGTACGCACAGTGTGCCCCGCCGCCAGCAGCTGCAAAATCACATGACTGCCAATAAATCCCGATCCACCCGTCACCAAAACTGTGCTCATCCCAAATCTCCCTATTCCCTATTCCCTATTCCCTATTCCCTATTCCCTATTCCCTATTCCCTATTCCCTATTCCCTATTCCCTATTCCCTATTCCCTATTCCCTATTCCCTATTCCCTATAATTAGATCGAACGTTCATTCTAGTCGATGCACAAAATAATGGGTCGTTCGAACCGCCCTACTATTCCGCCGCAATCGCCGTCCATACGGTCTCTGCGATTTGCTTTAGCGTCTCTTTCGAAAATTCCTTTGGCGCCTTCGCCAGGCTCGCCGCCAGGCCCAGTGTCAGGCTGTCAATCGCCTCAGCTGGAAGGTCTTTAAACACGCCGCCATGCTTCTTCGGCCGCGCCCATTTCATGATGCGCTTCACCATCGGGTCGTCGGGCTCCGCCTCATCCTCACCGCCCGCCTTGCAATACGGCGAATTCAGGTACTGATCGAGAAAACGTGCCTCTTTCCGATGCGTCCGATAAAAGCGATACGCATTCAGCCAGATGTGCAGCAGCGCCTCGCGCGCACTCATCTCGTGGGAGTATCCCTCGAATAAAACCTCGTGTTTCACCGCGGCCACGCGCTCATAAACCGCGCGAATCAATTCGTCTTTGCTGGGGAAGTAGTGATAAATAACGCCTGGACTCGCCCCCGACCTGCGCGCCAGCGCTGACATCGGCGCGTCGTGAAAGCCGCGCTTCACCACCAGGTCAAGCATCGCATCCAGAATTGCTGCTTTCTTGTCGATCTTCTTTGCCATGCGCGGTTCCGCCGATCGGAGACTATAGCGAAACCAGAGTCGATGTATCCAGAAACCACTGCGTTCAAGTCGACGCGACCACCAGAGAGCGCCGACCCTGCACGAAACTCAAAAGGACACTGTTACTCTGGTTTCGCTCTAGAACGATCATTCTAACATCGCATCAACAGCGCTCTAGCCTTCTTCAATCGCTCGCCGCAGCGCCGCGCGCGCCAGCAGCCGTGTGGAATCCAGCACCGGCAGCGGCGAATTCGCATCCGTCATGATCAGCGGAATCTCCGTGCACCCCAGCACCACCGCATCGCAGCCCGCTTTCTTCATCCGCGTCATCACTAGCTGGTGATACGCAATCGCTTCCGGCTTGATCACCCCCGCCACGAGCTCTTCCATAATGATGCGGTGAATCTCATCCCGCTCTTCATCCCGCGGCCGCACACACTCCAAGCTGCGTTCCGCAAGCTTCGCCGGATAGACATCGCTGTCCACCAGCCAGCGCGTTCCCATCAGTCCCAGCCGCCGAAATCCCCGGTTTGAGGCTTCGTGCGCCACCACGCCGGCAATGTGCAGCCATGGCCGAGGCGAGCGCAACTCCACATAGCGCATCGCCTGGTGAATCGTGTTGTCCGGGCAAATCAGAAAATCCGCGCCTGCCTGCGCCAGCTTCTGTCCTGAGGCAATCATCAACTCGCCCACGCCCTGCCAGTCGCCCCGCTCAATACGCTCCACATACATGGCCAGTGAAAAGCTGTGCAGCGTCACCTCAGGATGCGCATGCGGTTCAAGCCACTGCGCGCCTTCCAGGCACACCGTCCTGTAGCAAAGCGCCGCGCCCTCCGCCGAACAGCCCACGATACCGATATGTTGCGGCATTCCCCGATTCTACGCCGCAAAGAGTTTTCCCACTCCTCCGCCGTCCAAATTCAAATGGGCTGCTTTCAACTTGCCTCCACCGCCCGCAATCAGAAAGCATGCCGCCTGCCCTCGCTTCAAAAAAATTCCTTGCCTGTCGAAATCGCGCCTTCTTGTGCGTCATGGCAGTGACAGGCCGATCCGAAGCTTGAAGGAGCCGTTCCTGTCGCGCCGCCAAATCAAAAGGAGATATCCAATGCAATACATGTTGACGCTCTACGCTCACGAGGAAGGCTTCAGAAAGATAACCAAGGCGGAGCAGGAACAAGGCTACGCCGCCTACATGGCGTACTCCGAAGCACTGAAACAGGCCAACGTCCTCAAGGCCCTCGGACGCTTGCAACCGAGCGCGACCGCGTCAACCGTGCGCCTCGTCGATGGCAAGCCGCAGGTACTCGACGGCCCCTTCATTGAAACGAAGGAGCAATTCGGCGGCTATTTCCTCATCGACGTGCCCGATCTGGATTCAGCGCTGGCGTGGGCGGTGCGCTGTCCCGGCGCGCACCGGCAAGCTGCTCGCCGTCGAAGTCACCGTTCCCGGCGCCGGCCGCCCGTAACAAAAGGGGACACACAAGTCCGCCAAGCCTGTCCCCCTTCACCACCCCTGTCTTAAACTGGACTCTCCATGTCCGTACGCATCGCCATCCCCGAACCCACCTCATCTGACACCGAGTACAACGGGCGCGCGCTCCCGCAATACATCGCCGCGCTCCAATCTACTGGCGCCCACGCCGTGATCGTTCCGCTCCACGAAACCCCCGAGCGCGTCGCGCGCCTTCTCACCGGTGTCCAGGGTGTCCTTCTTCCGGGAAGCGGCTTCGACGTCGACCCCGAGCGCTACGGCGAAAAACCCATCCCCGCCTGCGGCCCTGCCGACGGACCCCGCACCGCCGTCGATGAGTTACTGCTCCAGGACGCCTTTAACCTCCACAAGCCCATCCTCGCCATCTGCCACGGCGCACAAACCCTCAACGTCTGGCGCAACGGCACCCTCATTCAGGATCTCGAAACCGTCCTCAACACTCCCGTCAATCACCGCCCCGGCCGCGACATCGTCGAAGCCCACCTCGTCACAATCACCCCCGGCTCCCACCTGGAGACTTTACATAGCACGACAATGGGTGCCCCAGGTCTCCAAAGAGACCTGGGAAAGCACGATTCCCACTGGATGCAGTCCTACGTGAACTCCAGCCACCATCAAGCCATCCATCAGGTCGGCGATAATCTCCGCGTCGCCGCCGTCTCCCCCGCCGACGGCGTCATCGAAGCCGTCGAGCTCGACTCGACCGATCACTTCGTCCTCGGAGTCCAGTGGCATCCCGAACGCACCTACTCCGTCAGCCCCTTGTCCCGCGCCCTCTTTACCGCTTTCGTCCACGCCGCAGAATCCTGGCAGCCCCGCCGCATCGACGATCCCGTCGCGACCCGGTAGCAAGAACCATCCGTCACATTCCTGTTGACATTCCACCTATCCGCCCCTATACCTGTTGAACATCAACAGGAGACTCCATGGGCGACAACAAATCCGACGTCCTTCAAGGCACCCTGGACCTCATGGTCCTCAAGACCCTCGAGGCCATGGGCCCTCTGCACGGCTACGGCATCGCGCGCCGCATTGAGCAGGTCAGCGACAACTCCCTCAGCCTCAACCAGGGCACTATTTATCCCGCCCTCCTGCGCCTCGAGCAGCGTGGCTGGATCAAGTCCGAGTGGGGCACATCCGAAACCAACCGCCGCGCCAAGTTTTATTCGCTAAGCCGCATCGGCCGAAAAAAGATACACGATGAAACCGAAAACTGGGAACGCATCGCGACCACCATGTCCCGCTTTCTCGCGCCCTCAAACTAACCTTTTGGGACGCCGGTTTCCTTACCAATGCTGGGTGCCCCAGGTCTCGCCTTTGAGACCTGGGAAAGCACAGAACCCAGGAGACACGATGGACTTCCTCCGCACCCTCGTCGCCCGGCTCACTGCCATCTTCCGCAGCCGCCAACTCGACGCCGACCTCGACGAAGAACTCCGCGTCCACATCGACCTCGCCATCGCCGAAAGCCTGAAACGCGGCATGTCCCCAGAAGCCGCGAAGACAGAAGCCCTCCGCGCCTTCGGCGGCCTAACCCAGACCCGTGAGCGCTATCGAGTCGAACGCGGATTCCCCTGGCTCGAACCCCTCGCGCAGGACCTGCATTTTGCCATCCGCTTGCTTGTCAAGAATCCCGCTTTCACCGCGATCGCCATCCTCACCCTCGCCCTCGGCATCGGCGGCAACACCGCCATCTTCTCCATCGTCAATGGCGTGCTGCTCAATCCCCTTCCGTTTCCGCAGCCGGATCGCCTGGTTGCGCTGCACGAGAGCAAGCCCAACTTTGAAAACGGATCCATCTCCTATCCCAACTTCATCGATTGGCGAAAAGATAATCGCACCTTCTCTTCCATCGGCCTGTCCCGCCGATGGGCCTTCAGCCTCACCGGCAGAGGCGACGCGGTGCAGGTCAACGCCAATTTCATCTCCGCCGGCTACTTCGATGTCCTGGGAATTCATCCCCTTTATGGCCGCGAATTCACGCTTGCCGAGGAACAGCCAGGTGCTGCGCCCGTCGCGCTCATCAGCGAGGGTCTATGGCGCCGGAAATTCAATGCAGCATCCAACATCCTAGGCCAGACCGTGACCCTCGATGGCAAAACCTTCTCCATCATCGGCGTCATTCCGGCCAGCTTGCATCTGCGCATTCCTGGTTTTCGCGATCAGGATGTCTATGCACCCATTGGCCAATGGGGCAATACGATTCTGCTGAACCGCGGTGCGGGCCTGGGATTCCACGGCATCGCGCGCCTCAAGCCCGGCACCACGGTTGCGCAGGCACGCGCCGATATGCTGCGGGTCACACGCAATCTCGCAACGGCCTTCCCCGATTCCGACCGTGGCGTAGGTGCCAGCGTCACGCCGCTCAAGCAACAAATCGTCGGCGACGCGCAGCCGTTCCTTCTGGTGCTGCTTGCTGCCGTCGCCTTTGTTCTTCTCATCGCGTGCGTCAACGTCGCCAGTCTGTTACTCGCTCGCTCAGCCGCACGCAGCCGCGAATTCGCCATGCGCACAGCACTCGGCGCCAGCAGAAATCGAGTCGTTTGCCAATTGCTCACCGAAAGCCTCTTGCTGGGCATCGCGGCTGGCATAGTCGGTCTTTCTCTCGCCCTGTGGGGCACACACGCCGCGCTCAAAGTGCTGCCGGCCGCACTGCCTCGCGCAGACGAGATCGGACTCGATTTCCGCGTTCTCGCCTTCACCACGTTCATCTCGCTCGCCACCGGAACACTCTTTGGTTTGGCCCCGGCACTCACCACCTCCCGTTCCAATCCGCTGCCGGCGCTCAAAGACAGCAGCCGCGGCTCGAGCAGCGCACATCACCGCGCGCTCAGTGTCTTTGTCGTCGTTGAAGTGGCGATGGCTTTGGTCCTTCTCACCGGCGCGGGATTGATGATTCGCAGCCTCGTCAGCCTCTGGAACGTCGACCCGGGCTTCAATCCCCGCAACGTGCTCACGTTCGGCTTGTCACTGCCACCATCCATGTCGATGGCTTCACCGGACGCGACACGCGCCGCCTATCGCGGCATCAACGAGCGATTCTCCTCCATTCCAGGCGTGAGCGCGGTTTCGCAAACGTGGGGCGCGATGCCCATCAGCAGCGAAGACGACCAGTTGTTTTGGATCGATGGCCAGCCCAAACCAAAAAACGATCGCGAGATGGATTGGGTCCTTGACTACATCGTCGATCCCGATTATCTGCGCGTGATGCAGATACCGCTGCTGCGCGGTCGCTTCCTCACCCCGCAGGACGACGAACGCGCTCCGCTCGTCGTTGTAATCGACGACGTGTTTGCCCGCAAGTTCTTCCCCAACCAGAATCCCATCGGCAAACGCATTCACCTCGCCTACAACTCCGGCAAGGTCGCGCAGATCGTCGGTGTCGTCGCGCATGTCAAGCAATGGAGCCTCGATGCCGACGACACGCAATCTCTACGCGCGGAGTATTACCTGCCTTGCATGCAGGTGTCCGACGATTTTCTTGCGATGCTGCGCGCCGGATCGAGCCTGCTTGTGCGTTACGAGGGCAGCGAGGCCGCAATCTTCGACGCTCTTCGCCGCGTCAACAAACAGATGAGCGCCGAGCAGGTGATCTTCGGCGATCAAACAATGGAAAGTATCCTCTCCGATTCAATGGCATCGCGCCGTTTTGCGATGATCCTGCTCAGCTCCTTTGCTGCGTTGGCGCTTGTTCTGGCGTGCGTCGGAATCTACGGCGTGATGGCGTATACCGTGTCGCAACGTACGCTCGAGGTCGGCATCCGCATGGCGCTCGGCGCCGCAAGGCGCGACGTCGTCCTTCTCGTCATTGGTCGTGGGGCTCGTTTGTGTCTAGTCGGCGTTGCCTTCGGACTCGCCAGCACCATTGCCCTCACGCGACTGATGGGCAACTTGCTTTTCAACATCAGCCCCACGGATCCCGGGACTCTCGCCGCTGTCGGTGCACTCCTCATCGCGGTCGCCCTCGCGGCGTGTCTGATTCCCGCGCGCCGCGCTGCTTTCGTCGATCCCATGCAGGCGCTCAGAACCGAATAGGAGTCCTCGATGGACATAATCCGCACTCTTCCCGCCCGATTCACTTCGCTGTTCCGTCGCCGCACACTCGACGCGGACCTCGACGAAGAACTCCGCACCCACATCGATCTCGCCACTGCAGAAAACCTGAAGCGCGGCATGTCCCCCGAAGCCGCACGAACACAGGCTCTCCGCGCCTTCGGCGGCCTCACCCAGGCCCGCGAGTCTTACCGCGTCCAGCGCGGCATGCCGTTCTTCGCGCAACTCGCTCGCGACCTTCACTTCGCCTTGCGCCAACTCCGCAAATCCCCGGGCTTCGCCCTCACCGCTATCCTCACCCTCGCCCTCGCCATCGGTGCGGTCACCTCGGTCTTCAGCGTGGTCAACGGGGTCCTGCTCAAGCCGTTCTCTTTTCGCGATCCCAGCCGCCTCATCGTCCTGCGCGAAACTGAAGACGAGATTCGCGCACACGCCCCGAATCTTCCGGTCAACTACCGTCATTACCTGCGCCTCAAGCACGACGCCCACTCCATCGAAGACGCAACGATCTTCCAGCAGACCGGCTTCAGCGTTTCCCCCACCGGCGACCGGCCGCGCATCGTTGGCGCTGTTGCAGCTTCACCCAACTTTTTCCATGTCCTCGGTGTTCAGCCCATCCTCGGCCGCGACTTCGTGCCCAGCGACGCCGTCAAGGGAGCAACAAGCATCGTGATCCTCAGTTACGAAGGCTGGCAGACGCTTTTCCAGGGAAATCCCGCAGCCATCGGTCAAACCCTGCGCATCGGCGGTCAGCCGGCGACGGTCGTTGGTGTGCTGCCACCGGGCTTGCGCTTTCCCTCCATCGCCATGGCTTCCAACATCGCCTCCGGCCCACCGCGCGAAACCCTTCTCTTCGTACCGTTGGCGCCAACTGACTTCGACCTGAGCCGCGACAATGGCAACTTCAACTACAGCGTCATCGCTCGCCTCAAGCCTAGCTTCACCCTCGCGCAGGCAAGCTCAGAACTCCAAACCCTTCAGCGCGCCTACACTGCCTCCGCGCATCTCCCCATCCATCTCGGCATCTCTCTCACATCTTTAGCCAGCGACGTCACCTCCAACATTAGCGGCGCTCTCTGGCTCATGTTTGCCGCTGTAGGCGGCGTACTGCTCATCGCCTGCGTCAACCTCGCCAATCTCCAGCTCGCGCGAGGCGTCTCCTCTGAACGTGAAACCGCCGTGCGCGCCGCACTCGGCGCAAGCAAAATCCGTCTCATCATGAACCGCTTCGCGGAGAGCCTTCTGCTCGCCGTCGTCGGTGGCGCCGGTGGCACAGCCCTCGCGTTCACCGGTGTACGACTGCTTCTTACGCTCGTCCCCGCCAACGTTCCCCGCCTCAATGAAGTGCAGGTCAGCTTTCCCGTCCTTCTCTTCGCCGCGGGTCTTTCGATCGCCGCCGCGCTATCGTTCGGCATCCTGCCCGCGCTGCGTTCACTGCGCGTACCTCCGCAAGCCGCGCTCCAGGCCAACTCCACGCGCGCCGCCAACTCCCGCGAAGGCCAACGCACGCGCAGCCTCCTCGTCGCCACGCAGATCGCGTGCACCGTTGTCCTCCTCATCGTCACCTCGCTCGTGTTGCGCAGCTTCTCTCACCTCATACGCCAAAGCCGTGGCTTCGACTCGAGTCACGTCACCCTCGCCTTGGTTGACCTCTACGCTCCGCAATACGGCGACTCACATCCCGACAAAGCCAAAGCCGCCAAGCTCGCCTTCGCCGATCGCGCTCTCACCGCTCTCCATCAACTTCCGGGCGTCCAGTCCGTGTCCCTCACCAGCGCGCTGCCGCTCACCGGCGAAACCTGGATCGACGACCTCACACGGCCCGGCCACCCCGTGCCGCCCGGCCAGCGCCCCATGATCAACCTTCGCTGGATCAATCCCGACTATCTCTCCACCATGCAAATCCCGCTCGTCGCCGGTCGCAATCTCACCCTCGCCGATCGCGCCAATCCCTACGTCGCACTCATCTCTGAGAAAACTGCACGCCAGGGCTTCCCCGGCGAAAATCCCGTCGGAAAACAGATCAACGACATCGTTCCCAACGACGAGCACGCCGTCACGATCATCGGGGTCGTCGCAGACACACGCATCAACGGCCTCAAAAACACCGCGCCCATGGTCTACCTGCCCTATTGGGCCTACACGCCATGGACACTTTCATTCCTCGTGCGCAGCGCACAGCCCAGCGACGCGCTCATGCCCCAGATGCGTCGCGTTCTCTGGAGCATCGATCCGCAAGTCGTAATCCCAACGCTGAAATCCATGGACGATCAGGTCAGCGATTCAGTCGCCACCGAGCGCTTCCAGGCCGTCGTGCTCTCGAGCTTCGGCCTCGCTGCATTGCTGCTCGCGCTCCTCGGCGTCTATGGCGTCCAGGCTTACTCCGTCTCGCTCCGTCAACAGGAGTTCGGCATTCGCATCGCCCTCGGCTCCGGCAAAGCCGCTCTCATCCGCCTCGTACTCAGTCAGGCTGCCTCGCCGGTCTTGCTCGGTGCGGCCATCGGCCTCGCGCTCTCAGCCATCGCCCTGCGCCTCGTCCGCAGTCTCTTGTACGAAACACCCGCCATGGATCCGCTCGCGATCGGCGGCAGCCTGCTGTTGCTCATCGTTGCTGCGGCGCTCGCGGCCGCACTGCCCGCACGCCGCGCCGCTTCCATCGACCCCATGCAAGCACTCCGCACTGAATAGGAGCAGTCAATGGACTTCCTCCGCACTCTTCTTGTCCGATTCAATTCGCTCTTCCGTCGCAACAGGCTCGACTCCGACCTCGACGAAGAACTCCGCGCCCACATCGACCTTGCCATCGCCGAAAACCTAAAGCGTGGCATGTTCCCCGAAGACGCGCGCACCGCCGCCCTACGCGCCTTCGGCGGCCTCACCCAAACCCGCGAGTCTTACCGCGTCCAACGCAGCATGCCGTTTCTCGAACAAATCGCCCGCGACCTCCAATTCGCCTTCCGCCAGCTCCGCAAATCCCCCGGCTTCGCTGCAACCGCCATTCTCACCCTGGCCCTCGGCATCGGCGCCACCGCCGCCATGTTCAGCGTCATCGATGCCGTCATCCTCCGCCCCTTGCCGTACAAGGATGTCGATCGCATCGTCGACGTTAGAACCCACTCAGCTTCGAGCTTCTGGCAATTCTCATCGTGGCCGGGCTATCTCGGCATGCGCAGGCAGAACTCAACCTTTCAAGCCCTCGCCGGATACGCGCCTTACTGGGGCATGACCCTCAAGGTCGGCGACCAGACCCAATACGTCCACGTCACGCAAGGCACCGACAACTTCTTCGACGTCTTCGGCGTCCAGCCATTCCTCGGCCGCACCTTCCTGTGGGGCGAAGATGCGCCGGGCAAAAACAACATCGTCGTCCTCAGCTACGTAGTGTGGCGCCAATCCTTTCATGCCGACCGCGACATCTCCGGAAAAATCGTCAACCTCGACGGCAGCCCTTATGAAGTCACCGGCGTCATGCCTGCCGGCTTTCGCTTTCCCTTGGGCCAACCCAACCTCGTCTATATCCCCGTGCACGTCAGGCCCAACTGGGTCGGCTCATGGCGCGATCATTGGCTCCTGACCATTGGGCGACTCAAACCTGAAGTCTCCATGCAGCAGGCAAACGCGAACCTGGCTTCGGTGATGAACGAACTCGGCCGGCAACAACCCGAGACCGACAGCCGACGCACCGCTCAGCTCATTCCGATTACGCAAGCTCTCCACGGCGAAAGCGAATTACCCGAAGTCTGGTTCATGCTCGGCGCAGTTCTCGCCGTCCTCCTCGTCGCCTGCATCAACGTCGCCGGACTCCTGATGGCGCGCGGCATCGCACGCGAGCGCGAAATGGCTCTGCGCGTCGCCATTGGCGCAGCACGCATTGGCCTCGTCCGTCAGCTCCTCGTCGAAAATGCCCTCCTCGGCATCATCGGTGCAGGAGCAGGCCTCGCTCTTGCCGCCGCACTGCTCGCCGCAATCAAATCGTTCCTCGCCCACGCCTTCATGCGCGGAGCCAACGCGTCACTCAATTTCGAGGTCGTCGCGGTCACCTTGACCGCAAGCATCGTCTCTAGCATCGCCGCCGGTCTTTTGCCCGCAGTACGCGCCTCACGCAGCGATCCCAACCGCGCCCTCAAATCCGGCATCGCCGCGGGCACCGCGCAAAGTCATCTTCGCTTCCGCGCCGGATTTGTCACTGCGCAGGTCGCACTCTCGCTCGTGCTGGTCGTCTTCTCCGCTCTTCTTCTTCTCACGGTGCAACGCATGTTGCGCGTCGACTTTGGATTCAACCCGCGCAATCTGCTCATGCTCGGCATCAACATTCCCGCCGGCGACTATACGGGCCGCGACTACGTGCAGGCTCTCCTCACGCCGCTCGAAGAGCGGGTCCAGGCCATCCCCGGTGTAGCCGCCGCCGGCATCATCGATCAGCCGCCGCTTCTCGGATTCGGCTCCGGCACATCGCAGCAAATCGTCGGTCAGCCACCCGACCCACCCGATCACGAACGCAATTCCGAGAGCCGAAGTGTCACTCCCGGATACTATGGGGTGCTAGGATTGCCCATCGTGCGTGGCCGCGCCTTCTCCTCACAGGACACACCCAGCTCACAACCCGTCGTGATTGTGAATCAAGCGTGGGTCAAGGAATTCCTGACGCCATCGCAAGACCCCGTGGCCCATGCTTTCGTCGGAAAGCCCAACATGGCCATCATCGGCGTTGCCCACGATGCACGTCAGAACCTGCCCGACCCCGCCCAACCTGAGATTGATTTTCCTTTTTCCCAATGGTCCGTTAAATCGCAGCAGGAGGCAGGCTCCATCGGCGTCTGTCTTTTCGTGCGCACCAATGTCCCGCCGATGAGCATCGTCCCGGAGCTCCGCAAGGCACTCCACGACGTCGCCCCGGCAATCGCATTTCAAACACCCGACACCATGGACGATCTGCTCGACGACGCGCTTGTCACCAACCGCATGGAGAGTTGGCTCTTCGGCATCTTCGCCGCGATCGCAGTTCTGCTCGCCATCATCGGCATCCACGGTCTGCTCACCCAGGAAATCGCCAGCCGCACGCGCGACATTGGCCTGCGCATGGCCCTGGGCGCAACCCGCACAGGCATCGCGCGCATGATGTTCCGCCGCATCGCAGCATTGCTCGCCCTCGGTCTGGGAATCGGCGCGTTCTTAACCGTTCTGCTCCGCCGCATCGTCGCCAGTGTTCTCGTGATTCAATTCGAACGCGACGGCGCCATCATCGCCGGACTCATTGCCGCCCTCGAAGTCGTGGGCTTCCTCGCCGCGCTCATCCCGATACGCCGCGCCGCCTCCATCGATCCCATGCGCGCCCTCCGCACCGAGTGAGCCACCGCACGCGAAGAATCCGCTTTCGCGACCCGCCAGTCCACACTCACTTCCGTGCCCCATCCTTTCCGCTTCTCACTGCGGAAAGGGTGGGAAACCACTGAACCAACCACTGCTGTCATCCTGAGCGAAGCATGTCGCCCCGGTCGAACTCGATCCGGTTATGCTGAACCCATGACCGGCTCTACTTTTTTCCGGCTCCCTATCTTCCTTTTCATCGCCGCCGCCGCATGTGCCCAGACACAAACAACAGCGTCCCCCGCCGTCTCGCTCACCCCAGCGATCGTCGTAGCCGGCTCACCGGAACTTCTCCGCGTCTCTGCACCCGAAGCAAAATCCATTAACGGCGAATGGCTCGACCGCAAGCTCGAATTCTTCCCCTCACGCGATCACCGCACCTGGTTCGCTCTAGCTGGCGTGGACGTTGAGGCTTCCGCAGCGACCTCAACCCTCCAGATCCACGTGCACCTCGCGAACAACACCACCCGCGACCTCATCGAGACCATCGAAATCCATCCCGCACACTACCGCACCGGCGTCCTCACCGTCCCGCCGAAATTTGTCGAGCCCGGCCCCGATGAACTCAAGCAGATCGCAGCCGACAGCGAGATCAAAGCCAGGGTCTTCGCCACAAGCGCCAACGAGCCCCTTTGGTCCGGTACCTTCCGCACGCCTGTCCACTCCCCGCCCACGGACAGCTTCGGCACCCGCCGCACCTTCAACGGCAAACTCGCCAGCATTCACAAGGGCATGGATTTCCGCGCGTCCCTGGGCACACAAGTGCGCGCTGCCAACAGCGGAACCGTCGTCCTCGCCCGTCCCCTCTACTTCGAGGGCAATTGCGTAGTCATCGACCACGGCTTGGGCCTCTATACGCTGTCGATGCACTTCAGCCGCATCGACGTCCGCGAAGGCCAACACGTCAGTGCAGGCGACGCGCTCGGCCTAAGCGGCGCAACAGGCCGCGTCACCGGCCCCCATCTCCATTGGGCTGTCCGCTGGCAGGGCGCCTACCTTGACCCCGCCAAATTGCTCCACCTCAACCTGAACGCCGCGCACTAGCTTTAGCGCACCGTCAATCCGCAAGACCATGGGTGCCCCTCCGCCGCCGCCCGCGTCTGCTCTCGGCTCACTCTCGCGAAACGGAAGAACATCACCAACATAATCGCCAGCACAAACAGAAAATCGCCCACATCCGGCCAATTGCAAGGGAATCGGCCCCAGCGAAATCGTCGCCGTCCTGCGCACGCCACCCTTCGGTGAGGTCCATCGTACCCGACTGCCAATGCGTCGCGTCTACGGCCTGTCCCCACGCTCCAGCGGCCATCAGGCAAAGCCATGCCAGCGCCCACCTACGCATTCCACCCTCTCGCTTCATCTGGCGCCATCTCTGCCTTCAACGCCCTTTTCCCAAGCGATTCTATAAGCCGCCAAGCCTACGCAACTCCAAATCGAAATTGTCCAAAAGAAGAAAGTATCAGCAAATTCGAATGCTGAACCGGCGACCCGTCTACCCCCTCATCCCTGTTCCCTGCCCCTGTCGTTTCCCCGCGACGGGTATCCACGGGAAAAGTACATTTAAGTAATTTAAAAAACAGTAGTACCCGTAGTTCACACTGGAAAAGTGGATATTTGCACTTACCTATTTGCTTTACGTCATATAACTAGTGGGCTGCTTTTCTAAATCTCGCCTGTGCGTTTCAGGAGAATTGGAAAACAAGCCTTCCACTGCTCTCACCTGTCCCCGTTTTCCCACCTCTTCCACACCTCGATAAAAAACCCCTGTGCAAACCGAGCGCCTTTTGTGGAGAGCTCGTCCATCGCCGCACCCCGCCATCACTTGCCACGTCTGTGTTCTTCACAACGGCGCGTCTTCCACAATCTCCACACACGATGCACGCAAAGAGGAAAACCGCCACCCCAACACAACTCTCCTCTTGCGCAACGCGTCAATCAGCACGACCATGGGTGCCCCACGTCTCGCTCTTTGAGACGTGGGAAAGCACGAACCTCAATTTGGTCCTGTCATCTTGAGCGAAGGTCGCAAAGCGACGAGATCGAAAGCCTGCCCTGACCGAAGCCGAAGGAGGGCCCGCCGCTGCTTCTTGCGGCTCATCAATCCGCAAGAAAATGGGTGCCCCATCCTTTCCGTTTGTTTCTACGGAAAGGGTGGGAAAGCAACGAGCCCTCGCTTACCGTTTTCATCCCGAGCAATTTTCCAATGCTGTCATCCTGAGCGATCCGGAACGCAGTGAAGGAGAGTCGAAGGACCCGCGTTTGCTCTTTCCGTTTGTTTCTGCGGAAAGGGTGGGAAACCATCCGACGCAACCATTCACTAAACGAAAGATCTTCTCTTCCTCCCCAGAAATCCCTTGAGAGCTCCCCATCACATCTCAACAATTTCCTTCCCGCTCCCACCCTTCATCTCCTCCCCGTTCCATTCCCGAACCTGCAGCAACACACTCCCACCATTTCTCGCGCCGCCTCATCCCCAACCGTCCTACCCTGTTCCCAAGACCATCGCGCCATGCCCATCGACATCCTCCTTCTCGAACAGCAACTCCTCGCCATGTCGGCCGCCGATGCGCCCGGCCGCGGCTTCTGCGACGCCATCGCCGAGCTCGCCCGCACCAACCGCATCCATCAACTCCGCGGCGTCCTTCCTCAAGTTGTCTACGACGAACTGCGCACCCGTTACGGCCAGAATCCCGCCGCCTTTGTCAGAGGATGGCGCAAACTCGCCCAGGAAATGCGCCACGGCTTCATCCAGCACGCCCGCCAGCGCCTCACCTCGCTCACCCGCCTCCAGCAGGCACGCACCGCCACCCCCGCCTGGCAGGAAATTCAGTGCGCCCTCGACGTCCAGCAGAATGATTTGCTCCGCGCCGCCTTCGCCCTCGAACTTCTTGAGCTCGTCGAACCCGCGGTCGCGCGCGCCACCGAGCTCCGTGAGTGTGTCGTCGCCGCGCCCAGCACAGAAGAAGCCGACCGCTACCTCGACGAAGCCACCCGCTGCTACTTCTACGGCCTCTTCACCGCCTGCGCCGTCATGTGCCGCTCCGTGCTTGAAGAAGCCATCAAGCAGAAGCTCCCACCCCAGCTCGCGCGCATGGTCCGCACCCGCTACCGCAACACAGCCACGCTGAGCAACCTGCTCCACGAGGTCAACAACAACCTCAAGCTCGCCGGTATCGACCCCGATTTCCCTCGCGTCGCCAACCAGGTCAACGACACCGGCAAACGCGCCGTCCATCACGGCCTGCTCTCGGAAGACGAAGCCCGCAAGTGCCTGCAATCCGCCCGCCACGCCCTCCAGCTCCTCCTCCGAATCTGAAAAATCCCTCGCACGCCGTCCAATCGACCCAAGGCCGCAATTTGATCAACGGCTGTCGTCCTGAGCACCGTTCACGTAGTGGAAGGGAGTCGAAAGCCTGCCCTGAGCGAAGCCGAAGGGAACCTGCGGTCGCTTTTCGCGAATCGTCAATCCGCACAAAAATGGGTGCCCCATCCTTTCCGCTTCTCTTTGCGGAAAGGGTGGGAAACCACTGAACCCAACCCAGCGTGCATTCCGGAGAGAGAGCAAAGCCCCTAAGCCCATGAATTCGCCCCGGGGCCCCATTCCCTATTCCCCACTTCGCACACCTACCCGCCCACGCGGCATCTCCGCCTCATTACTGACGACTCGCCGGCTGTTACTTTTGCTTTGTCGCATTGACTGGCATGAACCCGTTATGATGCAACCGCAGCCTTGGCCTCCGCGTCCCATCAGCATCTGAGTTCCAGGTTTTGTGTTCCCTGAGTTTCAGGTTTCGCCTTTCAAGTCGCGTTGCGCACTGTCCCCGCACTCGGGATGCTCTTCTCCTCTGCTTCTTTTGCAAGTTGCCTTGTGAATCGTAACGTCCCGATGTTCTCTCTCATCGGGCTGCCAGGCCGGATCAAGTCCATCTGAAACTCCGGCATTCCCCTGCTGCCAGTTGTTTGCGAATGAACGAGGGCCCATGCAAACCAAGGAATTCTGCGTATATAACGAGACCCGGGAAAATTTCCTCAGCCCCAAGGTCACCGTCATCGACACCAAGTCCGACCCGCTGAAGGCGGTCAAGGTGCTCATTGAAGGCCTCGGCCCCAATGCGGAAACCGGCCTCTGGCTGAATCCCCTCAAGAGTGTTCCCACCGTCCCTCGCCTTGCGCCTTACGATCTGGTCTATCTGGACCAGGATTGCCGCGTCATGCAAGGCGTAGCGCTGGTTCCCGACGACGAGGCTCCGCGCTTCGACGGACAAGCCACCAGCGCATTGCTTCTCCCCATCCACACCTTCTCAACGTCCCAAAGTCATCCCGGCGATCAGGTCATCATTTGCTCTGCCGAGGAAATGGAGCATCGGCCACCACGTCTTCCCATCTCTGCCACGTCCACTCCCGCATCCCCCGTCCTCTTGCAAGCCACTCGCAAGGCCGAAATCCATCCACCCTTCATCACCGCCTGCGCCAGTCAACCTCAAACTGCAATCGTGCCCTCAGACGCCGTCAACGAGATTCAGTCGCCCAATCACAAAAAGGCGTCGTCGAGAATCCGGTTCCTGCGGGACATCGCGCATCTCCGCGTGCACATCTCGATCTCCATTGCGTACGCTCCCTCTGCGGAATCCGCCAGCTCCCAAACCACTCGACCGTCCGTGGAGCCGGCCAATCAACTGCCCGCGCCAGGTTCCTCGTTCAAAAGCCGATTCCTGCGTCAAGCCCCGAAGTTTTTCGCTCGGGCCAGAGAGATCGTCATCCCGCGGCGTGTCCGCTCAGCCATCGCAACCGCCTCAGCGTCGGTAGCGCAAACCACACGCGCCGCGACCACGAGTTTGACGGCAGAATGCGTCGCAGAATGGAACGTGCTGAAGTCATGCACCTCGTTCTGCACCGAAGCATTCCTGCGCAGCTGCGTCCGCCCTACCATCGCAGCTGTGTCTGAACTAGCCATCAGAGCCACCCGCGCCTGCGCCCGGAAATGCCAATCCTGGAAAGTCCAGTACTCCAATTGGGCTCAAGAGTTTATGTTCCGCCGGACACGCCTCTCAGACCACACTGAAGCTCCGCCAGCGAGGCGACCCGCAGTCCGAGCCCGCAGCCAACAATGGCTGAAAGCCCGCTTCCTGCGCTAGCCCCTCAAGCGCTCGCTAAAAGCCTGTCATCCTGAGCGAAGGCCGACAGCCGCGCGGATGGCCGCAGTCGAAGGACTGCGTTTGGAACGCCGGCTAGTTCGGTGAAGTTGGATAGTCCAAACTATTCCCTATCCCTGCTCCCTCCCTCCCGCCTTCTATACTGAAGTTTCCATGTCTTACGCGGCGGCCATCGACCAACTCAGCGCCATGACGCCGGAGCTCTTCACCCAGCCCGGCCACACACGGCGCAAGTTTTCGCTCAACGAAATCGGCATCCTCCTCGCCGCTCTCGGCAACCCGCACCATCGCTTTCCCTCCGTCCTCATCGCCGGCACCAACGGCAAAGGCTCCACGGCCGCAACCCTCGCCTCCATCCTTACCGCCTCCGGCCTCCGCGCCGGACTCTTCACTTCACCCCACCTGACGCGCCCCAACGAGCGCATCCGCGTCAATGGCGCCGAAATCTCAGACGCCGCCTTCGCCGCCCTCTACTTTCGCGTCCACGATTGCGCGCAACAGCTGGTCCTCGACCAAAAGCTTGCCCAATTGCCAAGCTTCTTTGAAACCCTAACCGCCATGGCCTTCCTCCACTTCGACGACGCCAATATCGACATCGCAGTCCTCGAAGTGGGCATGGGCGGCCGACTCGACGCCACCAACATCGTTGATCCGTTGCTCTCCATCATCACCGACATCTCGCTCGACCACACCGAATGGCTTGGCCCCACCATCGCCGCCATCGCCCGCGAAAAAGCCGGCATCCTTCGTGCCGGGGGCACTCTCATCACCTTGCCGCAACATCCGGATGCGAACGAGGTCCTTGGCGAAATCGCCACCGAGCTTGGCGTCCGCGCTATCAGCGCCGTCCCCTACATGCCGCCAGAGCACCCAGCATCAAGAGCAGCAAGAACCGTCGCCGAAGCCGCTCCGCCAATATCCTATTTTGTTCCCGTCCTTGGTACCTCCGTCGAAGTGGCGTCTCCCCTGCACGGCGCCCATCAGCAGCGCAACATCTCCCTCGCCATTGCCGCCGCCGTCGAGCTCGCCTTCCACCATGGCGTTCCCATCACACCGGCATCTGTCACCGCCGGCATTCGCAACACCCGCTGGCCCGGCCGCCTCGAAGTTATCCACATACCCTCTCAAGGGTCTGCCGCACCGCAGGTGCCGCAGGTGGTCTTGGATGTGGCGCACAATCCCGCCGGCGCCTGGGCCCTCCGCGCCGCTCTGCGCTCTCTCCTCGACCTCGATGGACCGGATGCGCAACCACCCACGCTCATCTTCAGTTGCCTGCGTGACAAACCCATTGCCGAAATGGCCCAGATCCTCTTCCCCATCTTCGACCGCGTCATCTTCGCGCCCATCCACAGCCCCCGTGCGACACCCATGGCCGACCTGCTGGCGGCCGCCGCATCCACCGGCACACCGGCCACAGCAGCCTCCTCCGTAGCCGAAGCCATTGAACTGGCGGAATCCTCTGCGAGCACCTCGACCAACCCCGCCCGCGCGGCCAGCACGCCCCCAAACCTGCCCGATACCTCCAATGGGCGCGAAGCGCGATCCGCCCCACGCGTAGTGGTAGCGGGATCGGTCTACTTAGTTGGCGAAGTCCGCGCCCTACTCCTGGCCCGCGCAGGAGTTCCGGCGTGACACGTCCGCCGCACCCGCTCCCGCGCCTCTATCGCTGGCGCACCAATCTCCTTCAGGTCCCTCTTTTCTTTCTCTGGACAAGTGCCTGCGGCACGCTTTCGCTCAGTATGTCTCTCTTCGAAAAGCAAGGCCGCCTCCAGCACCACATCGCCCGCCTCTGGGCCCGCGGAGGCATCCTCCTCTCCGGTTCGCGCCTGACCGTCCGCGGCGCGGAAAATCTCCACAAACACGCAGTCGCCGTTTACGCCGCCAACCACACGTCCTATATGGATACGCCGGTCATCTTCGCCACTCTTCCTTTCCAGTTCCGCATCCTTGCCAAGAAGGAACTGTGGCCCATCCCCTTCATCGGCTGGCACCTCAATCGCTCCGGCCAAATTCCCATCGACACCGTCAACACCCACGCCACCCTCTCCAGCCTCGGCGCCGGAGTCCGCGCGCTCCGTGCCGGCATGCCCCTCTTCGTTTTCCCTGAAGGCGGCCGCACCCCCACCGGCGCGCTCCAGCCTTTTCTCTCCGGAGCCGCGTATCTCGCCATCCGCGCCAAGGTCCCGCTCATCCCCATCGCCCTCAGCGGCGTCTACGATCTTCTGCCCATCCACACCCGCCACTTCTATCCCTGCCAACTCACCCTCATCGTAGGCGAACCCATCTCGACGGAGAGCATGACCATCCGCCAGGCCGACGAACTAACCGCCCGCCTCCGCGCCGCCATCGACGAATTGCGCACCACACTCGCCGCCCACCAAGACGCCACCCTGGCCTGATATCGAAGCTGTCATCCTGAGCGAAGTCGAAGGACCCGCAGTTGCTTTTAGGGAGGCATCAATCCGCACGCCCCTCCGTGCCCCATCCTTTCCGCTCTTTTCCGCGGAAAGGGTGGGAAAGCAACGAACCCTCGCTTACTGTTTTCATCTTGATCTTTCTTTCAACGCTGTCATCCTGAGCGACCCTGACCCTGAGTCTCGTCGAAGGGGAAGCGAAAGTCGAAGCACCCGCGGCTACATTCTCGATGAGAGGACGTGGGCTTCAGCCCCGGCAGGAAATTGATTCGCAAGAAAGCAAGCAAATGGGTGCCCTATCCTTGGGCAGTTTCATCGCGCAAGGGTGGGAAAGCACCAACCAGAATGAACGCTGTGCTCTAAACCGCTGTCATCCTGAGCGAAGTCGAAGGACCCGCGTTTGCTCTTGGCAATGTTTCAATCAGTTCGATCATGGGTGCCCCACGTCTCGCGTTTGAGACGTGGGAAAGCAACGAGCCCAACCCAACCGTCTCCCGGCGCAGCATTCGAACGCTGTCATCCTGAGCGAAGTCGAAGGCCCCGCAGTTGCTTTTTCCAACACCCCCAAGCGCCAGATCTTCGTCGCTGGGGTGATTTGAGACCTGGGAAAGCACGAATCTGAATTGACTGCTTTCCAATGGGCGCAATCTGGCCGAAGCTCCGTGGCGGTCACTCCCCAGCCGCCCCTACCAGCAAAATCGGCGCAGTCGGCGTATTCGCTCCCTCGGCCCGCTCCACCGTAACGCCAAACGCCTTGGCTGGCACACCCGCCGGCAGCAGCGGCAAAATCACGCTCGCGCTTCCCGTAGCATCCGGCCGGAAAACCCCCGCCGGAATCGGAGCCTTCCCATTCGCCGGAATCACCCACAGCTCGTACGCCTTGCCCGCCGGCAGAGGATCGAGATTGTTCGCTTGCAAAATCAAGCTACCGCTCGAAGCCAGGTACACCGCGCGCGCACTCGGCGCAGGCTTCGTCTTCGCCGCCGTTAGCAGCACCCTCTGTGCCGACTTCGCCGTCAGCACATCGAGCACGCGCCGCGCCCTTAAACTCGCCTCGGCCTGCTGCGCCAGCTGTGCCGTCTTCTGCCGCAGCTCGCGATTCAGGTCGCCAATCTTCAGAATGAGCGCGAAGGCGAACACGATCATCGCCGCCACCGCTGCCCACGGGATCGACATGTAAATCTTGCGCATCGGCTTGGCGTCTGCGATCGAAACGACGGACTTCGTCGCCGTACGCCCTTCTTCTTCGGCAACCGCCGCAATCTTCTCGAGCAGCCTCGCCTTCGCTCCCTCGGGCAGCGGTTGCGGCTCGGCGCTCAGCGCCACCAGTGCCAGATCCCCTGAGAGTTCCGCCACCTCGTTCCGGCACACCGCGCACGTTTTCAAATGCGCGCGCACCACCACCGCCTCTTCTTCTGAGAGCGCCTGCAGCGCAAACAGCGCCAGGTCTTCCTGCGGAATGTGTGCGTCTGCCGTCACGCTTGCACTGCCTTTCGTAAACTCATCAGCGCCGTTCGAATCCTCGTCTTCACTGTGCCCAGCGGATCACCCGTCTTCGCCGCAATCTCCGCGTGCGTCATCCCTTCAAAAAAAGCCAGCTCCACAGATTTCTGCTGTTCAATGGGCAGCCCCTGCATCGCAAGACGCACCTTCTCCATCATGTGCGTGCGCTCAAATTCTGAAGCCAGGTTCGTATTCGAAAGCAGCACCACTTGGTCCACCGGATCGTTCCGCTTCCTGCGCCGCAGCACATCCACCGCGCGGTTCCGCGTTACCACCGCCAGCCACGCACCCAGCGAACCGCGGCCTTGCTCGAACGCGCCTGGGTTCCGCCACACCTGCAGAAAAACCTCTTGCATCAGATCTTCCGCTTGGCTTGGGTCCTTCAACACGCGCAGCGCAATCATGTACACCAGGCTCCCATAGCGGTCGCAGAACTCCGCCATCGCACCCTGGTCGTTCGCTTTCACGCGCTCAAGCAACACGCCGTCCCCAGCCGGATCACTCCGGACCTCGCTTCGGTGTTCTGAAACGCTGTCTATGGTACGGCCCGCCGTCTTCACCGGATTGGATGGATTGGAGGGATTTTCGTTCATCAGCAAGAGGCGTTCAACGGCCAGACCGTATTCTAGCCGACTATCAACGGGCTTGCGATTTTGGGTTCATAAGGAACTCCGTGCACTATCTTTCCCCTTCTTTCTTCGGAAAGGGTGGGAAACCACCGAACCCAAATCCGCTGTCATCCTGAGATCCAAGGACCTGCGGTTACTTTTCACAATGTGTCAATCCGCACAACCATGGGAAAGTAAACAAGCGTCAGGCGATCCGTACGTGCCTCTGAACGTGATGAAAGCCCGCAGCCAAACCGTGTCAGGGCATGACTTCAGTCAAGAGACAGTCCTTGGTCTCACTGACAACTAACAACTGACAACCGAAGACTATTCCCTGTTCCCTACTCCCTGTTCCTAAAACTTCAGCCCAAGCAAATCCGGCTCCACCCACTCCCGGCGCGCCTCCACGGAAAACAACCTCTCCCGCGACCAGTAAGTCAGAATCCAATCCGACTTCCCCAGCGGCGACTCCATCAGCGCATTGCACACTTCATACAACGGCATCTCCCGTCGCTCCACCAGAAAAGCCCGCGCCGCCCGGATCGATGCCTGCGTAATCGTCTCGTGATAGCCGCTCGTGTCCGAATTCGATACACCCGTCGCTTCGTTGTAAGCACGGATCAGCTCCGGCATCGTGCGTGCCGCATCCCAATCCGGGTGATGCGCAAGCACCCACAACGTCGCCGCAAAGTGCGCAGCATGGGTCCATTCCGATTTCGGCAGCGTCCGAGTCACAAGCCCGTGACCGATCGCGATGTTCTCACCGTCTGAAGTAAAGGGAACAAAGTTGTCCATGATTCGCTCCTCCTGGCGTTCAATGGCCTGGCGAGCAATAAAAAACCCGCCGGTGTCGGCGGGCTTCTCTGCTTGATTCAAAGTCTCTCTCGGTTTCAGACCTCAATCGCACATGCACGCACCGACCCCATGGTCTGGTGCTTTTGTTGCACGAAGCGATTGCTCAGCAGATGCATACCTGTCCTCGAAATTAACACAAGTTTCGTCTTGCTCTCCACGGGAGTCGATCCGCCTTCTCGATACGAATCTTGAAACTCCACTCTCATCCTCGCCAACTTTGGAGCGGAGTAAAGTGGAGCGGCACTACGGGCGACGGGTTCCTACCGAAGGGTACACGCAGCCGAAAGACTGCGTTCCGCAATCCGTTTGAACACCAACGCCCGAGCCGCACCTGCTAGGTCCTCGGTGAACCCCGCTGTTGTCTCTGGAGAAATCCTGGAGGATGCTCTACGATTTCGACTTCGCCTTCTGCGCAGCCCAGCGCTTGCGTTGAGCGTCTGCAATACGCTTCCGCGCTTCTGGACTCAGCACGCGTTTCTTGCGGCGTTTGGTCGGCGCCTTTGCCGCTTTGGTATTCGCAAACTTGGGGGCTGACTTGGCCGTATTTGCAAGCAAGGAACGTACCTGAGTGAGCCGGGAAATCTCAGTGTCTAATTGTGCGAGGATTGAATCGATCGTCATAAATCGAGAATAACTCAAATTCCCTGCATTTTCTCCAACTAAGTTGAACACTTTCTCCACTTATTCGCAAAAAAGGCAAACCCTATTCGGCTTTTCCCACAGTTTCTTCCTTATAAGCCTTTTGTAGTACATAGAACGCCTGCTTCTTTTGCCCCTGGTCCGAAACAAGCCCCTTGCGGTTGAACTCATCCTGTATACCCACCAGAGGCCGGTTCGGCGAACGGAAGTCCATCAGCACCCACGGACTCATCCCCCTAAGTTGCGCTATCTTGTTCAACATCGGCAACTGGTGACGAAACACATTCGCCTGGTACTCCTCCGTCCAGCGCTCATTCTCCCCGCCATGCAGTCCCGCCTTCGCGTCCGCTCCAAACTCGCTCACGATCAAAGGCTTTTGATAATCGGTCTGCCACTGAGTTACATCCGCGCTGTCTGAATGCCCCTCGTACCACCCGATATATTCATTGATGCCGATCACGTCCAGCGCCTTGCCCAGCGGATCGTCCACAATCTTCGTGTTCCCTTGTGCACGCACCAGCAGTGCCGCTGTAATCAGCCGCGACTCATCCATCGCCCGCGCGCGGCTGGCAAGGGTTTCAATAAACTGCGTGCGCGCCGCGGTATTCGGTGTTTCGTTCGCCATCGACCACAAGACAATCGCCGCATGGTTTCGATACGTGTCGATCTCCTCATCCAGTTGCTGCTCGGCCTTCGCCAGCACCCTTGGGTTATCAAACTCCAGCGCCCAGTACACTGGATTCTCCGACCACACCAGTACTCCCATTCGATCCGCTGCACGCAACATCGTTTCATCGTGCGGATAATGCGCCAGTCGCACGAAGTTACAACCCAGCTCTTTCGCCCATCCCAGCAGTGTCTCCGCATCTTTATCCGAGTAAGCCCGTCCCGTGCGATACGGAGCCTCCGCATGCACCGACACACCGCGCAGAAAGATTGGCTTTCCGTTCAACAGAATCTCTGTTCCCCGCGTCTCCACTGTGCGAAAGCCCAGCAGTTCATCAATCGAATCAGCGCCAGCGCGCAGCTCAACCTTATAGAGCTTCGGTGTCTCCGGCGACCAGCGTTCCAATCCCTTCACGTCGAAATGCAGGGCCGCGCGGCCATCTTCTCCCGTCGCTGCCCACGCCCGCGCGCCTAACTCAGGAATCGTTACTTCCACCTTTTCGCCCGCTGCGCCTCCAACCACATGCACCCATCCCGCAATCGCAGCACCTTCTCCGCGCTCCAGATGCAGGTCGTATTGGTCGATATAGGCGTCGGGCACATCAATCAGCGAAACCTCGCGCGTCAACCCGCCATAGTTCCACCAATCCGTCTCCAGCGTCGGAACATTGTCCTCATGCCGCGTGTTATCTACCGCAGCCACGACAAAGTTGTCCCCGGGATGGATGACCTCAGTCATGTCGCAGTTAAACGCCGTGTAACCGCCCTCGTGCTCGCACACCTTCTTCCCGTTCACCCAGAACCAGGAGTGATAATTGGCCGCACCCACATGCAGAAACACATGCGCGTGCCCCTTCGGCGCATAAGTAAAGTCCCGCTCATACCACATGGGTCCTTCATAAAAAAGAAGCGACTCGCGCTGTGTGTTCCAGTCTCCCGGCACCTTCAACTTAGGCGCCTTCGCATAGTCATACTCGGTGGGAAACGGGTCTCCCGGCTTGGCCTTGTAGTTTAAAAACCATCCGTTCTTTTTTTCTTCATGATGAAAACTGAACAGTCCCGCAAAATACGGATCCACAATCGAAGCCCACTCGCCGTTCAGCGAAGTAGCCGGCCGTCGGTCCGCGCCCGTCAACACGACGGTCCCTTGTGTAGCCTGCGCACCTAATTGCACTGCGAAAACCGTCAGCACTGCAACCCATCCCCACGTGCGAACCTTCGTAGTCGAGCGCTCCCACCAACACACCGAAAAGCCTCTCATCTCATAACCTCTGACTTCGAAATTCGCCGCGCATCCGCCGTTCAATGCAATCGAGCGTCAGTACCTTTCAGACCCGCCATCTTATCCTCCCGCACGCCGCCCTGTACATTTGTCTCGCTATCTCTATGCGCGCAACAAGAGGGCGGACTCATTGAGCCCGCCCTTCGCACTTCACCGTTCCTCTTGGGTATCTGCTTCTCTGTCTTACGCCCCGAGATACTCCACGTGCACATACGTCCCGAGCCGCTCGTTGTAGGCCAGGTACCAGCCCGGATGGTCGGGATCGTCATAGATCACGATCTGATCCGAGTCCCACAGCCAGCCGTCACAATACGCCACATCGAACGGCGCCACGCTCCAATACCAGTTATTGAACCAGAATCTTCCCGGTCCGCCGCCCGCTAGATGCCACATATGCCCAGGACCAAAACCGCCTGAGAAGTGACCATGCTCCCAGGGATTATCGAGATGATAGTGCGGGTCATCCTTGCCTGTGTCATGACCCACCCACCTGCTGCCCGGATCCACATGCGGAACACTCGGATGCCCCGGCTTGTCGCTGAAGTTATGCTGCGGTTCCACCGGTTTCGGTGTCCCGTGAAATGGCGCAGGCCCCCGCGGCGGCGGTGCCATGTGTGTGGTCCCATGCGGCGCCGCCCCGCCGCCATGCGGTTGTTGAGCCAACACCGGTAGAGAAAAAACGAGCAATGCTGCCAATCCAAGCGCTCCGCGCATACCATCCTCCTGGGACGCCTCCAAGGCCGTGCAACCAATACGGGAAGCGTTGCCAGTAGCCTCGAAAATTCGTCCCGACAACAGTAGATGCAACCCGACTTACAAGCGCAAGTTGTATTTCGGAAAATTTTCTCGCTGTATCAATAACTTAACGCATCTCTAAAGCAACCTATCAGGCCATCATCTATTCTTCGAGGACGCCAAGCGGCCTATCTTTCCCTATGAATTGAAGGAAAGCCTCGACCAAACCGTGTTACGGCACGACTTCAGTCGTGCCGTAACATGCCCATAAGAATCCGGGGCTTTAGCCCCCGCGGGATACCTTCGTTCGCAGAAATCGTCTCATCCCGACTTACGCCACAACCGCCGCCGCCGCCCGTCGCCACGCATACAGAGGAAATTGATTCGCCAGTTCCGCCACTTCGCCGCGCATCCGCTCCAGAGCCGCATCGTCATTCCGCCGCTCCAGCGCCTTCGCGATCCACGCCCCAATCGTCCGCATCTCCGCTTCCTTCATCCCGCGCGTCGTCAATGCCGGCGTACCGATCCGAATCCCCGAAGCCTTCAGCGGAGGATTGACATCATAAGGAATCGTATTCTTGTTCACCGTGATCCCCGCCTTGCCCAACGCCAGCTCCGCTTCCGATCCAAGAATGCCCTTCTCAAACACATCCACCAGCAGCAGGTGATTGTCGGTACCACCTGAGACGATGCGGTAGCCTGCTGCATGCAATGCTTCGCCCAGCACCTTCGCGTTCGCCACAATCTGGGCCGCATAGGTCTTGAACTCCGGCCGCAGAGCCTCTCCAAATGCCACTGCCTTCGCTGCCACAATGTGCACCAGCGGTCCACCCTGCTGTCCAGGAAACACCGCCTGGTCGACGGCCTTGCCGATCGTTTGATCCGGCTTCGCGCCTACCTGATAATTCTTGCCGCACAAAATTAACCCCGCCCGCGGCCCCCGCAGCGTTTTGTGCGTGGTCGTGGTCGTGATGTGCGCATGGGGAACCGGGGAAGGATGCACCCCGCCCGCCACTAATCCCGCGATATGCGCCATGTCGAAAACGTAAGTCGCGCCCACCTCGTCCGCGATCTGCCGCATCCGCGCAAAATCCCACAGTCGCGGATACGCACTCCCTCCGCCAATAATCACCTTCGGCTTCTCGCGCTCGGCGATCGCCTCCAGCTCGTCGTAGTCGATGACTTCTGTATCTTTTCGCACCGTATAAAACGTAGTCCGATACAGCTTCCCACTGAAGCTCAACTTGTGCCCGTGCGTCAGGTGCCCGCCATGCGCCAGGTCCAGGCCGAGAATCGTGTCGCCTGTCTGCAGCACCGCCATGTACGCCGCCGCATTTGCTTGGGACCCCGAGTGTGGCTGCACGTTCGCATGCTCGCCGCCAAAAATCTGCTTCGCCCGGTCCCGCGCCAGGTTCTCCACCACATCGGCGTACTCGCACCCGCCGTAGTACCGCCGCCCCGGATACCCCTCTGCATATTTATTCGTGAACACGGATCCGGCAGCTTCCAAAACTGCTTCCGACACAAAGTTTTCGCTCGCAATCATCTCGAGGCCTTCATGCTGGCGAAGCGTTTCGTGGTCCACGGCTGCAGCAACTTCAGGATCGGCTTGGGCAAGAGAAAGGGCCATGCGGTCGGTCATACCAAAATCATAGCGCGTCCCCCGCCCCCTCTCTCTCGTTAACCTCTGTGCATTTTTCGATGTTTTTTTTCGCAAGAGTGGGAGAGCTCGAACCTGGGTATGATGAACTCCTCAGCGCATTCTTCAAGGTTGTCATCCTGAGCGAAGTCGAAGGACCCGCTTTTTTTCTTTATGCATCGATCTCCACGACCATGGGTGCCCCATGTCCCTGCTTCTGGGACATGGGAAAGCGATAAGCCTCCATCAGCCATTCTGGGATTTTGCGATCACCAGGAGCCTCCGTGCCCCATCCTTTCCGTTTCTTTTTGCGGAAAGGGTGGGAAACCAACGAACTCCAATCGTCCCGTGCAACCAGGCTCCAACTCCACCGTTCGTCCCGCTCGCGGAAACACGACCTCCCCATCCGCGCACGCCCGCTCATCCGCGTATTAGCATGGAGAGGTTCCGGAAAGTCCTCGGACCGCGCAACGCACAGGAGATGAAATGGTCACGCGACGGGAATTTCTCGACACACTTGCAGTCGGCGCTGCCGGCATCGCCATTAGCAACACTGCCAAAAGCTACGGCGAGATCATGGGCTCCAACGAGCGCCTCAACTTCGCCGTCATCGGCCTCAACAGCCGCGCTTACGCGCATTTGTCTTCGTTGAAAGCCAATCAGCCAGCGGCGCGCATCGCCTATGTCTGCGATGTGGAAACCAACATCATGGCCAAATTTGCCGCCGCCACCGAAAAAATGATGGGCGCCGCCCCCAAAACCAATCAGGACTTTCGCAAGGTCCTCGAACTGAAAGAAATCGACGCCATCACCATCGCCACGCCCGATCACTGGCATGCGCCCCTGGCAATCCTCGGCCTCCAGGCAGGCAAACACGTCTACGTCGAAAAGCCCTGCAGCCACAACCCCGCGGAAGGTGCACTCCTGGTCCGCGCGCAGCAGAAATACGGCAAGCTCGTGCAGATGGGCACGCAGCAGCGTTCTTCTCCCCACACCATCGAAATCGTCGAGAAGATTCACAACGGCCTCATCGGCCGCGCCTACTTCGCCAAGGCCTGGTACAACAACACCCGCAAATCCATCGGCTACGGCAAAGACGCGCCCGTGCCCGCAACCCTCGATTGGAATCTCTGGCAGGGCCCCGCGCCGCGCCAACCTTATAAGGACAACGTGCAGCCGTACAACTGGCACTGGTTCCGCATCTGGGGCACCGGGGAAACCCTCAATAACGGCACGCACGAAGTCGATGTTTGCCGCTGGGCGCTCGGCGTCGACTTCCCCAACCGCGTCAACGCATCCGGCGGCCGCTACGCCTTCACGGACGACTGGCAGTTCTACGACACCCTTGTCACCAGCTTCGAATACGACGACAAGATGCTCTCCTGGGAAAACACCTGCTGCAACGGCATGCGCTACTTCAACCGCGGCCGCGGCTCGCTCATTGAAGGCACCACCGGCACCGTCATGGTCGATCGCGACGGCTACGAAATCTACGACCTCAAAGGCAAGAAGACCGACGAATTCAAAATTGCCAGCAACGGGCAAACGTCCACGGCCGATCTCGTCGGCGCCGACTCCATGACCGACGCCCACTTCGCCAACTTCATCGCCGGCATTCGCACCGGCGCTAAACTTAACGCGCCTGTCTCCGTCGGCAACGTCGCCGTCACCATGCTGCAGCTCTCCAATATCGCCTGGGAAGTGAATCGCGAACTAAACCTCGACCCCACCGACGGCAAAATCAAGAACGACCCCGAAGCCATGAAATTCTGGGACCGCGACTACGAAAAAGGATGGGCACCGCGCATATGAACCTCTCTCGTCGCACCTTCCTACAATCCACCGCCCTCGCCGCCGCCGCGTCCGCAGTGCCCATCCCCGCACACGCCGAACCCAAACCCCTCTCCGGCGCGCCCTCTCCAATCCGTCTCGGCCTGGCCAGCTACACCTTCCGCAACTTCCCCCGCACCCAGGTCATCGGCTGGATGAAGCAACTCAACCTCACCGGTCTCAACGCCAAAGACGCGAAGGACCATCTCCCCATGGACCCCGCCGCCGAGGCCCAGGCCGTCGCCGACTACGAAGCCGCCGGCATCCATCTCCACGCCGCAGGCACCGTCTACTTTCCCAAGGACGAAGACGATGACATCCGCGCCAAGTTCGAATGCGCTAAACGCGCCGGCATCAAGGTCATCGTCGCCGGCGACCCCGCGCCCACCACCCTTCCGCGCATCGAAAAATTCGTCAAGGAATACGACATCCGCATCGCCATCCACAACCACGGCCCCGAAGACAAAATCTTTCCCTCGCCCCTCGACGTCTTAAAAGTCGTTGGCTCCATGGACCCGCGCCTAGGCTGCTGCATTGACGTGGGCCACTGCGTCCGCGCCGGCACAGACGTCGTCGAGGCCATCCACGCCGCTGGCCCACGCCTCTACAACATGCACATGAAAGACCTCACCGATTTTTCCGCGAAAGAAAGCCAGGTCGCCGTCGGCCAAGGCCAGATGCCCATCCACGAAATCTTCGCGGCCCTCATCAAGATGAATTACCCCGGCTGGGTTGACCTCGAATACGAAATCCATGGCGACGACCCCATGCCCGGTGTCACCGAGAGCTACGCCTACATGCGCGGCATCCTGGCCGGCATGGGCTACAACCCCCATCAGGAGCAGGCGCTTTAGTCCCTGCGATCCACCCTTCACGCAGCCACCGCCCGACTCTCCGTGCCCCATCCTTTCTGCTTTCCCGGGGTCCCCGCGGACAGGTCCTCGTCCGTGGGGCGGCTTACTGCAGAAAGGGTGGGAAGCCACAAGCCTCTCGCCGCCTCCGTCATCCGGGACCCGTAGTCGAAGCCCTGCCCTGAGCGCAGCCGAAGGCAACCTGCTTTTGTCTTTGAATCGCGCTGGTCGGGTCCGGTCGAGCTATTGCGGATGGACACGCGCACAGGCATGCATCAATCGTGCGATGCGGTAGAAGAAATACGCGATCCCGAGAGCACTACCCCAGCCGATCATCGAAAACGCGCTACGCCTGCTCCCAACCGTATGCGGATCGTCCGCGGCTCCTGACCCTCCGTCTCAAGCAACTCCGAAAGCGGCATCCATCGTCCCGAATACTCATCGCACGCCATATCCGTGAGAGCGATCTCTTCCGCCGCTACTCGTTCGCGAACATCCTTGCGAGTAAACGGACCAAGTGTCTTGCCATTGCGATCCACTAGGCAGGCCATGCCTGAATTGTCGCCCTCGTCCTCGTCGCTCTCAGCGATGTTTGCACTCTAGGATCACTCTTTCCAGAAACAGCTCGGGATGGCATTCGGTGGCCCGCCCTTTCCGATGGGGTGCGGGAAAAGGTGGGTAATCCGAATGCACTCGTCACTGGCCCACGGTAAAAACAACCTTCCCATCCACGTGTCCCGTCTGGATCTCCCGCCAAGCCTCGGCCACGTCGCTTAAGGGCCGCACCATCCCCACGAACGGCTTGATCTCGCCTGCATCGATCATCCGCGCCACCGTCTCCAGGCTCCCTGTTGAAACCTGCGTCACCAGCATGCTCGCGTTCACCTTGTACTTTGCGGCCTCTTCTGCCGACGGAGGCTGTGTCACCGCGACCAGCGTTCCACCCTCCTTCAACACACCATACGTGCGCTGCTGCACTTCGCCCCCAACCGTATCCAGCACCGCATCCACATTCTTTACGCGATCCTCAAACTTCTCCGTCTTGTAGTCGATCACTTCATCCGCGCCATACTCCTTCACCCGCGCTTGGCTCGGGCCGGAAGCCGTACCGATCACCTTCGCACCGCGTAGGTGCGCCACCTGCACGGCAACCCCGCCCACCGCGCCGCCGGCTCCGTGAATCAGCACCGTCTGTCCTTGCTTCACTCCAGCACGGTCGAGCATCTGCAGCGCCGTTTGCGCTACCAGCGCCAACGAAGCCGCCTCCGCATCGCCCACGCTCTTCGGCTTCCGCGCCACATTGTCCGCATCCGTAGCGATGAATTCGGCATACGCTCCGCCCGCCATCGAATAGCCGATCACCGCATCACCCCGCCTTGAACTCACTCACCTCTCTGCCTACCGCCTCCACCACGCCGGAAAAATCGCCGCCCGGCGTAAACGGAAACTGCAGCGGAAAAATCTGCCGCATCACGCCGGAGGTCCGCTTCGGATCCACCGGGTTGAACGATGTGGCCGCAATCCGCACCAGCACCTGTTTCGCTCCCGGCTCTGGACGCGGTGTCTCCACCATCTCTAATTGCTCGGGTCCGCCATACTGCTTCATCTGAATTGCTTTCATCTCTGCTCCTTTTGAATCCCGCCCCATTCCAACAGGTCCGGGCTCACAATTCATCCGAGTCAAACTCCAGTGAATAGGGTGTACCTATATTTTCTGGAGAAGTGCTATAGTTGCTTGCGAAGACGATCCCATGAAGAATCAACGTTCGCCGCCCGCGAAGGACTCCCGCCGCAAGGAATACGCCGCAGCCACTAAGCTCGCCATCCTCCAAGCCGCTCGCAACCTGTTCAGCCAGAAAGGCTACTTCTCCGCGAAAGTCGATGACATCGCCGCTCTGGCCCGCGTCTCTCCGGCCACCATCTACGCCGTTTCCGGCGGTAAACAGGGCCTCCTGCGCACCCTCATGGACCAATGGACGACCGCCCCTGTCGTCGAAAAGGCCGTCCGCGCCATCGACGAACTCACTTCCTCAGAAGCCATCTTGCGCCTCTGCGCCGCAACCTGCGTCTCCATGCGTAAGGAATATGGCGACACCATGCGCGTCATCCTCAGCACCGCGCCCCACGACCGCGAAGTGGCCTCGACCCTCGACATCGCTACCGAACGCTATCGCAAGGCAATTCTTCGCATCGCCCGCCGCATGGTCGCCCTCGGAGATCTGCGCAAAAGCGTCGATCTCAATGAAGCTGCAGATGTCCTGTGGTTCTACTTCGGCTATGCGTCGCTCTTCACACTGATTGATGAAAACCACTGGTCCTGGGACCGTGCCGAAGAATGGCTCTACACCCAGGCCTGCCGCGCCCTCCTCCGCAAACACTAACAACTCGCCCAAGCAATCTCACAAAGCGTGAGTTTCCTTTTTCGGCGCCAATTGCCGCCGCAGGACCATGGTGCCCCATCCTTGCGAGAGCAAGGGTGGGAAACTGCAAACCTCAATCAACCACTGTCGCGATGCATCGGTCTCCGCGACCGCGGGTGCGCCATGTCCGGGGTCGCCAGCGACAGGTCTTCGTCGCCGGGGTGGATGTCCCTGACTTTGGGACATGGGATAGCACGAACCTTCACCAACTACTGTCATCGGATTGAAGGGGAATCGAAAGCCTCGCAGTTGCTCTTTGCTCGGCTTCTGACGGAGGGAGCAGGGGCCTTTAGGCCCCTGGATACAGTCGCGAGGACGACGGGGCTTTAGCCCCGGATCTGTTCCCGCTCATTCACTCCGCCCGCAGCGCCTCCACCGGATTCACCGAAGCCGTCCGTCGCGAAGGCAGATAACTCGCCAGCGCCGCCGCCCCGCACAACGCAAAAACCGCGCATCCATACGTCAGCGGATCCATCGGGCTCACGTGAAACAGCAGCGACCGCATCAGCCGCGTCGCACCCAGGGCCACAAGCAGCCCGCACACCACCCCGCTCCCCGCCAGCAGCAACCCCTGCCGTACAAACATCCCGGTGATATCGTTCCGCTGCGCCCCCAGCGCAATCCGTATCCCGATTTCGCGCCGCCGCTGCGACGCCGAATACGCAATCACGCCATACAATCCCACCACGCCCAGCAGCAGCGCAATCGAAGCCGCCACCCCCAGCATCACCAGTGTGAACGAAGTCCGTGCCATCGATTTGCTGTAGTAGTACTCCTGCGTGTGCACATCGGATAAAGGCAGGTTCGCATCCACCGACCACACCGCCTGCCGCACATCCTTCATCAGGCTTTCAGAACCCGCGCGAGAGCTGCGGATCGCAAACACCACCCACCGCCGCACATTGTCGTCCTTGTCATCGCCGTTTTCAAAATGGCTCATCAGGATCGGCCAATACGCGATCGTTGGCGCATCCTTGTTCATCCCATCATCGTGCATGTCGCCAACCACGCCCACAACCTCGCGCCAATCATCCTTCGTGCTCACGCGGACATGTTTGCCCAGCGCTTGTGCGGGCCCACCCCAGTATTCGCGCGCAAAATTCTCCGACACAAGCGCCACCGGCACTTTCTGGTAAATCTCGGCCCACGTGAAATCGCGCCCCGTCACCAGCGGAATCCCCACCGTTCCGAGAAATCCCGGAGACACAAATTTGAAGCGCCGCAGCGGCGGCAGCGCTCCATCCGCGTAGCTTTTGTCCTGCGCAAACACCGGGTCCGACCATTGGCTTCCGTCCATGGGCACAGAGTTAGCCAGCGCCACGTGTGTCACTCCCGGCACTGCCTCAATCTTGCGCACAATCGCCTCTTCCATCCGCATCACGTTCTCTGCCTTCGGAACCTCCGCATCGGGAATCGCCAGTCGCACCGTCTGTATCGGCGCAGCGCTGTCGAACCCCGCATCCACATGCGTCAGCGCGCGGAACGTCCGAATCATCAGTCCCGAGCAGATCAGCAGCACAAACGCCAGGCTCACCTGGATCACAACCAGCGCATTCCGCGTGCGATGTCGCTCCCGTCCCTGGCTCACGCTCCGGCCGCCTTCGCGCAGTCCCGTGCCCATCCGCGCGCTCGCATATCGCAACGCCGGGATCGACCCGAACAGCAAACTGCAAAACAGCGACACCGCCACCGTGAAAGCCAGCACCGTCCAGTCAATGCCGATGTCCTGCAGCCGTGGCAGACCCTGTGGTGCAATCGCGATCAGCAGCCGCAGCGCGCCGAACGCCAGCCCCAGGCCCAGCGCGCTTCCCAGAGCACAGATCACCACGCTCTCCAGCAGAAAATCGCTCACAATCCGCCACCGGCTCGCGCCCAGTGCCGCTCGCACCGCCAATTCCTGGTGCCGTCCTTCCGCACGTACCAGCAGCAAGTTCGCCACATTCGCGCACGCAATCAGCAGCACCACACCGATGCTTCCCATCAGCACCCACAGCAGTTTTCCAACATCGCCAACCACATCCTTGCTCAGCGGCCGCACCTTCGGCCCTAGCTGTGCCTTGTGAAAGAGCCCCACGCTGAACCCCGGCGGCGCGGGAAAGCTCGTCCACACCGTCGGAATCAAGCGCGCAATATCGGTGTTCGCCGCAGCCAGTGTCACGCCCGGCCGCAGCCGCGCAATCCCGTCAAAGCTGAACTGCCCCAGCGTCGTTTTGTTCCGATCGAATTGCAGAGGCAAAAACAGCTGCGGCTGCTCGCCATCCAGAAAGCGAAAATGCTGCGGCATCACACCGATCACCTGTCGCGCCTTCCCATCTACCGTGATCGTCTTTCCCACAATCGACCGGTCGCTCCCAAAGCGCCGCTGCCAATAGCCGTAAGCCAGCATCACCGTTTCCGCTGCGTTCGGCGTTACATCGGCACGGTTGAACCAACGTCCCAGCATCGGCGTCACACCCAATACCGGCAACACCCCATCCGTCACATCCAGCGCCTGCACCTGCTCCGGACTGCCCTGCTTCGTCACCGCGACCGAATCGCCTTCATAGACCCCAATGTCCTGGAACACGCGATTTTGCTCGCGATAAATGAAGTAATTCGACGGCGCCATGTTCACTTCGTCCAGGTTCAGTCCCGGCGCCGTATGCCACACCCCAACCAAGGTCTCTGCATGGGGATAAGACAACGGCTTCAGCAGCACCCCTTCCACCACGCTGAACACCGCAATGTTCGCGCCCACCCCCGCGGCCAGCGTGATCAGCGTGACGATGGTGAACAACGGCGCACGCCAAAGCCTGCGCAGAACCTGTTTCAATAGGTTCGTCACGGAATTCATAGGGGCGCGCCTCCGAAGTTGGGATAAGAGGCTGCCCCAAGGGTCAAGACAAGATCCGAAGCATCACCACCGCAAACAGCGAGCAGCCTGTGACAGGGCTACGCGCTCCCGCAAACAAGAGTTCCGCCATCCCTCTCTGGCCCAGCAGAATTGTGACCAAAAGAATCTGACCCCTCTCTAACATCCCCATATATATAGATAGGCGATGACCGGCCGGCCCCAGCAACCCACAAGGCCGCGCCACTCCTGACATCGCACCCTCTGTTCGCGCCGGACCCGCACGGAGCGCTGTGCAGCAAAGAGCAGATGCCCCTCTCATCGCCTCGCACAAATCGGGAAGAATTCTCGGCCTCATCCCAATTCCGTCCCGCCGTCCTTCTTTCCTCGCCCGTTCGAATCCATCCACTCAAGAAATGACCGCAGAAGCCGATCTCATGAGCCAAAGAGGCAAATGCGATGGCCCGCTCTCGCTCAAACTCGTGGCTCCAATGGAAACTCCGTTTGCGTTTTCGCCTGCGGCCGACTCCGCATCTCCATCTGCGCTTTTGTACTTCACACAACAGGCAATCGCCCGCCCCTTTGCAAGAACCAGCGGCCTCCCGCCCGCACTCCTCCTCGTCTTGACCCCCATCCGCAAACGCCTCACCTCCCGCGAATTCTGGCTCGGCGCAATCGTTGTTGTCTGGGCCATCGCCGCCCTCACCATCGGTTGAGGGCATCTTTCAGCTCGCGAATCGTTCGCTTCGAAAGGCCGCGATCTCCCATTTCGACACAGCGCACTAGGCCATGCATCCTAAAGTACCCCTCCTTCCTGAGAACTAACGAAAGCGACGATCACCGATAGATGGGCAATGCGCATCGGCATATGTCGCCCTCACGGGGAGTATCACTCCATCAACAACCAACAATATGGACTCTCGCATTTTGCATTGCATTGGCAATTCCTATATGCTGAGTGGCCGAAGAGGTTCAACCGTTCATGCTTAATCGATTTTCTGCTAGGTTTTCGCGTGCTGCTCTCTTCCCTATCATTTTGGCTTCCTGTCTGCCCGCCTTCAGTGCGGATTTCGCGATGCAGGTTGCCGACAACGACTACCTGAGCACACAGGGCTTCGACGTGATGCTTTACGACAACACGTTCCACCCGGTGTTCATCGACGAGAAGAATACTGCCCTGCAGATGATCCTGCATGGCGAACGCATTGCGACCGACGGCGATGTGCGCCTGATGCCCACGCCCGAGCAGTGGGATCTAGTCGCCAAGCTGAAGGGTCGGCACGCCGACAAGGAGCATAACCTCCTCAGCGCCGATCTCTCGTTCCCCACATACCAGATGGACTATCGCCTGGAAGTGGCCGCCGAGCCTGGCGGCATACGTGTGAGCGTGAATCTCGACAAGCCGCTGCCCGAGAAACTCGCCGGCCGCGCTGGCTTCAACCTGGAATTTCTGCCTTCGATTTACATGGACAAGACCTATGCGGTCGACAACCGTATCTTCGGCGTCTTCCCCCGTAGCCCGCAGGAGCAGATGCACCAGGTTCCGCGCTCGCCCGACGACGCTGGTCAGCGGCAACAGCATCCTCTTTGCGCCCGAAGATCGATTGCACTCGATCGGCATCACGTCGGAGACGGCTCCGCTCTCTCTGTTTGACGGGCGCAACCGCGCACAGAACGGCTGGTTCGTGCTCCGCACTCTGATTCCTTCCGGCAAAACCGAAGGCGCCGTCGTCTGGCACATCCACCCGAACGTGATTCCCAACTGGACGCGTCCGCCCATGGTCGCGCACAGTCAGGTCGGCTATGCGCCCAACTTGCCCAAGGTTGCCATCATCGAACTCGACCCGAAGTTCGACGCGCCCAAGACAGCGAAGGTGCTGCGCCTTGCCGACGATGGGTCCTACAAGCCAGTTTTCGAAGGGACGGTTTCCGAACCGACGCCATGGCTGCGCTATGCCTACGTGAAGTTTGACTTCTCCTCGGTCAAGGATCAGGGTCTCTACGCGATCGAATATGCAGGTGATCGCACGGCCCTGTTCCCTGTTGCGAGCGATGTTTACAGCAAGACGTGGCAGTCTTCGCTCGACGGATATCTCGCGGTCGAGATGGACCACATTTCCGTGCGCGAAGGCTATCGCTTGTGGCACGGCGTTTCGCATCTCGACGATGCGCGCCAGGCGCCACCGAACACGCGCCATTTCGACGGAGCATGGATGGGACCAAATACCGATTCATCTTTCCAGCCCGGCCAGCACATACCAGGGCTGAACGTGGGAGCTTGGTATGACGCAGGCGATTATGACATCCGTGCTGAGAGCCAATATGCGGTCATCGAGAATCTCTCGCTCGCCTACAAGGAGTTCAACCTGAAATGGGATGAGCTCACCGTCGACGAGGCCGCGCGTACCGTCGAGATGCATAGGCCCGATGGAGTTCCCGACGCAGTCCAGCAGGTGAAACACGGAGTGTTGGGCGTGCTCGCGCAGATAAAGTCCGTCGGTCATCCGTTCCCGGAGATCATGGAGCCGACTCTACGCGAGTACACTCACCTGGGCGATGCTGCTTCTAAGACCGATGGGCGCATCTACGATGCGAAACTCGGTCCGCACGAGGTGAAAGGCGACTACTCCGGCGCTCCCGATGATCGTTGGGCTTTCACCACGAAGGAGCCACGACTGCAATGGGGAGCCGCCTCTGCGCTGGCCGCCGCATCGCAGGCGCTCAAAGGTTGGGACGACCCGCTTGCCAAGGAATGCCTGGAGACTTCCATCAAGTTGTGGCAGGATGAGCACGCGCATCCGACGGTCACGCAGTATCCGCCAGATTGGGGCTTTCCGGCGAGTTGGATAGGAGAGATCGCCCGCAACGAGGAGTGGAAAGCCACCGTGCAGCTGCTGATCGCCACCAACGGCGGTGAGGAATACAAGAAGCATCTCGTGGAGATGTTTCCCGAGATGCAGAAGCGCTTCGGATTCAGCGGCTGGATGGCTGTTCTCGCACTGCCCTACATGGACGCGGACGTCAAGCAGCAGGTCGAAGCGGCAGTCCGCACCTACAAAGCTGATCTGGACAAGGAGCTCGCCGCAACTCCGTTCGGCGTGCCGCCGAGCCTGCGCAGTTGGGGAGGCGCAGAAGCGGTAGTCGATCTCGGTGTGCGAATGTACTTCCTGCACAAAACGTTTCCCGAGATCGTTGGCCCTGAGTACACGCTGCGCGCCGCCAACTACATTCTCGGCACGCATCCAGTCTCGAGCACGTCGTACGTGTCTTCGGTCGGAACCGTCTCGAAGCTGAAGTCCTACGGAAACAACCGTTCAGACAATACGTTTATTCCGGGCGGCCTGATTCCCGGCTACATCGTCATCAAGCCCAACTTCCCTGAGTGCATCGATGACTTCGGCTTCCTCTGGTTCGAAGACGAGTATGTGATCGATATCGCCAGTCGTTGGGTGCTCGTGGCGAACGCCGCGAATGCCCTGGTGCAGTAGTTCACTCCCAGAGGCGGAGGACGGCCTGCGCAGCAGGTCGACGATGCGGTCGTCACGCCTTTTTGGAGCTACTTCCGTGTCGACGGTAAACCGCCCGGAACCCCGGGATTGGCTTCCTCAACCCCCGATTCAAGCCTAGGCGATTTGGCTTGAATCCAGCAGACATTCCCGTCTAGCAAGAACGACCCTTCCGACGCCCTCGCAAATATCCAGAACTTTCCTCTGTTGGTTAGCGTAAGGGCCATCAGAAGACAATCATGAAATTACTTCGTCTTGTTTCAATCGTCATGCTGAGTGTGTGTGCTGTGGCCCTCGGACAGTCCTCTGACAAGCCCGTTGCCAGTTCCGATGCGCAGAAGTCTTTTGACCTGATGAAGACTCTAGCGGGGACTTGGCAAGGTCCGATAACGACGGACGATCCTGCTTGGTCTACGGACAAGCCGATGTCTCTTTCCATCCGCGTTGCATCGCATGGAAACGCCTTGATTCACGAGTTGAATACAGGTACTCCAGAGGTCACTGTATTCTATGTAGACAGCGACCGCCTGACGTTGATTCACTACTGCGATTTTGGCAACAGGCCACATTTGATCGCGCGGTCATCCACGGATGGGAAGACGGTGGAGTTCGACCTCGTTGATTTTCCCGGCAGCAACGACGTAGGACATGTGAGCCACGGAGTGTTTACCATCATCGATGCCAGCCATCATCTCGAAGACTGGACGTTCACGCTGGCGAACGGCAAGCCTGTGCACGCACACATGGATTTCAGGCGGGTGCAGTAGCGTCTCAAGTAATTCCCACCTTGTTCAGATCTGAGTCGGCCAGGGTCCACCGATCTGTCTTACGAGTGAGCGAAGTATTCCTCCCCTCGCCGTTGCCGTGGTCATCGGGAAATTCTCAATTTCTGGTAACTGTCGTGGCGGCGCTTTCTCTAGGAGGAATGCTCGGCTAGCCTGCCTGTCCTACGTTGACGACATGGGCAGAAAGACGCGAACAAGAGTGCCGTGATTCTCCGCGTCATTCTTGCTTTCAATCTCAATCTTGCCGCCATGCCCTTCGACAAACTGCTTCGCAACAAACAAACCAATGCCTGTGCCCATAGTAACGCGGGTCGTGAAGAAGGCGTCGAAAACGTGCGGCAGATCTTCAGCGGCGATACCGACGCCGTTATCCTGGATGGTCAAAATAACTCCATCCGGCGCTCTCTGTGCATCTTTGACGGAAACGGAGAGAATGCCGCCTCCCAGCATCGCATAAATCGAATTCGCGATCAAATTCGAGATCACCTGCATCATTTCTCCGCGACGCAGCACGATCTTCCTCGATGAATCGAGTGTCTTCCTGATCTCAATGCCGGCTGCCGCACAGCGCGGCTCGTAGATCGTGGTCGCGTGCAGAACCAGGTCTGAAAGGGATGTACTGCTCGCCGACGCAGTTTCCCGGTAATAGCCCAGTGTTTGCTTGGCAATATGCGAGATGCGTGCGAGTTCGCTTTCGACGGTATCGAGATAATCGATACCTTTCGAGTCGCTGATCATCGGACGGAGAAGGTAGAGCAAGTTCACCACCGCTTCGAGGGGGCTGTTGATTTCATGCGCGATCGTCGCAGCCATGCGGCCAGTCGCCGCAATTTTCTCGGCTTGCAATACGGACTTTTCAAGCCGCTTGCGCCCTGAAATATCGCGAAGGATCTTCGACGCTCCGATAACCTGTCCGTGTTCGTCTCTTACCGGAGATATCGTGAGCGAGACTTCGATGAGTTGGCCGTTCTTGGTAAGTCGCACAGTCTCGAAGTGCTCCACTCGTCGCCCGGCGCGGATGCTTTCAATAATGATCTTCTCATCGGAATGCAGATGTTCCGGAATGATCTTGAGAATGGACGCGCCCACCATCTCTTCCGCTGAATAGCCGAAGACACGCACGGCAGCCGCATTCTAGCTGGTAATAATGCCGTTCAGGTCTTTGCTCAAGATCGCATCTTCAGAAGATTCGACGATCGCTGCAAGTTCACCGAGGCTCTTCGCACTCGCTCGTTGCGCCTCCTCGCTGTTTTTAACCTGCGTGATGTCGCGTATCGTGCCGAGGATCTGTCCCGCCGAAGTATCGGTCTCCGATTGAAGCTGCCCGTTGATCTCGATCCAGCGCAGTGTCTTGTCCGGAAGAAAAATCCTCCCCTGAAAGTAGAATGCCTCTCCCCTTTGCAGAGTCGCTTCCATCGCGCGTTGAAAGGCTTCTCGCTGATCTGGATGCACGACCTCGTTCATGAAGGCGAGTCCATCCACCGGTCCATTTGCCCGCGTCCGTCCAAAGATCTCGTACATACGGTCGTTTTCCCAACGTGCGCGGTCTTCGGCGGTGTGCCACACAAAGACTCCCAGCTTCGCAACCTCGGTCGCCAGCTTCAGCCTCGTCTCGCTCTCGCGAAGCCTGCGAGCCCCCATCACGATTTCGGTTGTATTGCGGTAGGCATCATAAACGCCCGCAATCTTGCCGTTCTCATAGACGGGGATCAGGGAATAGTTCCAATAGTGATCTTCGATCACTCCGTTCAAGAGAATGGGGATGAACATGTTATCTCGTACCGCGGTTTCGCCCCGGTAGAAACAGCCTTCCAGATCGGCGCTCACCAGGTCCCATGCCTCTCGGAAGACATCGCGGTACAGGGCGCCGAGCGCGCTGGGATGCTTTCCCCTCAGGGTGGGGATTCCTGCGTCGTTGTAAAGAAATACCATCTCCGGACCCCACGACAGGATCGTTGGAAACGGCGAATGCAACGTCAGATTCACGATCGCGACTAAGGTAGAGGACCATTCTTCGATCGGTCCAAGGGATGTCGCAGCCCAGTTGTGTGCGCGAATGCGTTCTGCCATCTCGCTGTTCCCGGTAATCAGGGTCGTTGGCTGGGCTGTGAGAGTGGGTCCATTCATCGGAAATCGCTGCCCGTCATCGCAGGTTCTAATCATACTAATACTGGTTTCGGCGCACTGACTTTGTCGACAGGCGACTTCAGGAAGGCACGATTTACAGATCCGGCACAGATGTGCCAATCCCCGGCTTGCCCATCAATCACTTGGTTTCAGCGCCAAAGAATGGTGGACCACCCAGTAAGCGACTCTAGTGCGCAAACGCGATTCCCCTGCCGAGTATCACGATATAGCCAAGGCCAATGACCACCGCAGCTATCCACCAGAGTCGGTTTGGGTGTACGACGAGATTCTGCTCGGGCACGGTACGCGGCATCAGGCTGTCCGCCCATAGCAAGCCTGACGAACCACCGAACGCTGCTGGAATAGTGGAAACGAAGAGTAGTTGAATCCCCAGCGGATCGAATGCGCCCGCAGCGCAACTAAAGAGGCCCGCGGCAAAGTAGGCGAGTCGGCCCACAGAGTTGTATGCTGACCGATCCCGAACAAATGGACGAACGGAGATCGCCAGCAGCCTCACCACGAAAACGTAGAGAGCAGCGCCAAAAATTGTCATACCAACGCGCAGGGCCCCTTGGTGCGGCAGGCCGAGAATGACCTGGTACCAGTCTCCAAACCCGAAAATCCCCGAGAACATGAAGTAGCCGGCACCTGGAAGCAGGTTCAACGCAGCAAGAATCCAGAGGAAATAGCGGATGTTCGCTCGTTGCCCCGCGACGGGACACCCGAAAAGAGCGCCGGCTCCAACCATGAGGTTCACGATCGTCCCAGCTGCGTCCACCCACCGATCCGGCCGGAGAGAGGAAAGGTGGTTGCTCGTAAGTTCCGTCACGACATCTCCACGCAGCGCAGCAGTGACTCCATGACCGAGTCCCTCATGGAGCACCGTCGCAAGGGCACAGGCGATGATAGCCATACTGATGATCGTCGCCTTGCTGTGCTGATCGGGCATAAGTCCCACTCTATATCGTCTACAGAGTAGATAAGTAAGTTTTCCCAACAACCGACGTGGACCAAGAGTTCATCGTCCGGCGATCCGGTCGGAGCCGGCATTTTGCCCCAAGCCAAGAGATCAGCATAGTGCTCCGCCCTGACAAGCCAGTCCTTCATTATTTTCCAGAAACGCGACTTTCCGACAACCTCACCGGTCAACTTCTCTAATTGGCTTGCTCCGTCAACTGCGGTCCCTCTTGATCGCGGTTCTTTTGCTTGATTGGCCGTTATCGTGGGCGAGCGCACGTGGGTGCGCGTATTTCTCCGGAAACTCGCTGGAGTCACCAGGTCAGGCATCCTCCGTCCATGCACACACTCGTCCGTACTGGTGCCTAAGGTGTTTTGCCAGGCGATTGGATGCCAGACAAGTTGGCGCTCTGGTGTTAGGACTGGAGCATTTTCCGGCGAGATTTTCAGAACTTCTGGCTTATGAAGACCATTTTCCTAAGAGTCCGCAGGTATCTTACATTGCTGTCTCTTTTGGCAAGCTCGCGGTATTCGGCTCAAGGAGGATGGACCATACGGCGCGCTAAGGCGCGAATCGCTCTCGAAAACTTGGTCGATTTCCTTACCGTTGATGACCTGTACGCAAATCACGGTGGATTCAATCGGTCGATGCAACACGTGCTTGCAGTCTACTTGCAGGAGTCTGGAAACCCAATGTCTTTCTTGGACGTTGATTCAAGCGTAGCGATATTTGGTCGAGCTGCGCTTGAGAG
>Ga0182024_10002604_pt1 | contig 44430 bp, 51 predicted proteins | sample P32metaG_FD_120480 | JGI IMG/M metagenome (GOLD analysis project Ga0182024, IMG submission 120480) | Permafrost microbial communities from Stordalen Mire, Sweden - P3-2 metaG (Illumina Assembly) | ecosystem: Environmental > Terrestrial > Soil > Wetlands > Permafrost | place: Sweden: Stordalen... | reverse complement strand
TGGGTGCGATGTGGCGGGGGTTGGAAACGGGTTCACGGTTCGGCTATTGAGGCACTCCCAGAGGAAACGGGGAGCAACAGCTAGGCTGGACCTTCGGAATATCGCGCCAGTCCCCGACCCTACGGGCTTTGTGGGGCTGGATTGTTGAGCGATTGCTTGTCTCCTATATAGACCGAGCGGGGGTCGGCGTGGTAGATTCATTCCCGCGGCGTTGGAAGCTGAAGTCCGTCACCCCAGCCGGACTGCTTCCAACTGCTAACGAGCCGCGACGGAAGCTCGCAGGCACGTCTCCGATTGAATTAGAGCGAGATATAAATCCGACCGCAGCCAGCATTGGAAGGAGAAGCACACCATGAGGCACGCAACTGGAGCCTTCAGGCTCGCCATATGTCTTGCCTTGCTTTCGGCAGGGACGGCTTTTACACAAACCACAGATGACGAGGCAACCTCAAATATAGCCGCTGCGCCGGTGGCCTATGTCTACGTCCAGACGACCAACGGGATCAACGTCTACGACGCTACCGCAGCCGGGAAGTTGACGTTGGTCAAGGGTTCACCCTTCAAAACATCCGGTCAAATGGAGGGCATCAATGGCAAGTACCTGTTGAGCGTGGGGACCACCAACATCCGCGCCTATGCGATTGAGTCCAACGGCGCAGTTGGCAAACAGGCATCGAACATAAACACTCAGAACTACAGCGGCTCCGAGTGCGGAAACACCACAGGCAATGGAGCCGTTCTGGATCACACGGGAAAGTATTTTTATGTACAACTTTACGGAAATTTGAGTAGTGGTGAGGATATCTGTGACGCTTGGCAAGCTTACGAGATAAAATCCAATGGAGATCTGCTTTTCTTGGATGGTGTGGTAAATCCCACGGCGGCATTTGGTGGCGCTACCTGGCTCTATCCGACCGCCATTAGTAGCAACGATAAGTTTATGTTGGGTGCATATTGGCAATATGGCGATTATACAGAGGAATCAGAATTCACCCTTACCGCTGGAAAGTTGACTGTGAATAAATATAAAGAAACTGATCCCGTGGCTAATCTAAATGACTGGACTGGCTATTACCCGATATTGGCAGCAGCTGATCCCGCTAGTCATTTGGCTGTGCTTGTCTATCCTCTTGATGGCGTGCCCTATGGGAACATAGGTCCCTGGCAGTTAGCCAGCTACACAATTAACGATACCAATGGAAGCATCACGTCAAGTAATACCTGGGAGAACATGCCTTACCCCAAGTATCCACCACTCAACCTACAAAATAGTTTCGAAGTGAGCATAACTGGTCTCAGAATGTCACCGTCAGGGAAGCTGCTTGCTGTGGCTGGATATCCGGGATTGCAGTTGTTTCACTTCAATGGGGCAAACCCCATTACCACATTCAGCGGATTACTGCTCCCCGCTGTCGATATCGATCAACTTGGTTGGGACAACAACAATCACCTGTATGCACTCAGTTACTCGGCCGAGGCGTTGTATGTGTACACCGTGACGCCGACCAGCTTCAGCGAGGTCGCTGGGTCGCCCTTCCACATCGCGAATGCATACGGGATAAAGGGACTGACTGTGGTTCCGAAGTAGAACACGTGGACGGGTGCTTTTAGCGCGGCTTGAACTTGAATTGGCGGCCCTGGAGGAGTGCAGATTTTTCACTTCAATGGGGCGAAGCCAATTACGCCCTATACCAAGCCGCTCACGACTGTGGAAATAGATCAAATTCGCTGGGACAACAACAATCACCTTTATGCCCTCAGCGACTCAACTAACCAACTCTTCGTGTATACGATCACGCCGACCAGCGTCAGCGAAGCCCCGGCTCGCCCTACAAGATAACGAGCCCGAATGCCCTGGTTGTGGTTCCGAAGTAATAGGAATCGGCAACTGGCGGTGGGTGACACCTGACGTCCCTCCCCAGCGCCGAGCCTATGTCAGTTCCCGATCTGCACGTCTTCGCCTACGGCCTTGCCCATCGCCTTCAGGTACGCATCCTGCATGGCAGTCTGCCCCATCACGAATTTTGAAGCGAACCGGAAAACTGGGTTGTAGACCTCTCCATCCTCGGTGATCCGCACCACGGTTTCTCCGTTTGCCGGCTCGAGAGCAAAGCTCCACGTGCCGCCGTAGGGAAGATTCTCGGTGGCGATCCGCCGCTGGATGGCCAGCGGAGGCTTGCTTCCCTGCAACTCGTAGAGAACGGTTTGGCCATGCTTCGAGGTTTCGCGTTGAAACTGCTTGCCGCCGTCCCCGGTGATGAGTTCGCAGGATTTGACTTCCGGCCGCCAATCCTGGCTGCCGGCAATGAGCGCGAACAGCTTCTCTGGACGGGCTTTGAAGGCGGCGCTACGCTCAGCCACATGCCGCTTGGGCAGCATGGCTCCGATGACGGCCACGCCCGCTACCAGCAGCACCAGCACTCCAACGACAGCGAGGACAGTTTTCATGATTAACTTTTTCCCTCGCTCCGATTAACAGGCAGCAAGCAGTCGCTCGTCAGTGTTTTCCAACACACCGGATAAAATGGCGTGAATGGTTTAATTCGCCAAACAGATTCTGGGTACCGGTGAAGGGCAAGAGAGACTAGTCTTGATCTAGGGGAACTCGGAAGAAGTACTTCGGTCAAGCAAACGTTCCCTCAGGGGCTAAAGCCCGCGTTCATTTTGCTGCATTTACGGCACGACTAAAGTCGTGCCCTTTCAAAACGGCGACTTAGTCAGAGGTTCCCTAGAGCGACCCAACCATTCCGTGTCCCTACGAGGTGATCGTTTGCCGCAGGCCATCTCCAATCCCACCCCCGAGACGGAAGCGCGTTTTGACGCGCTGCGGCCGCTGTGCGTGGATCTGGACGGTACGCTGGTCAAGTCGGATACGCTGGTTGATTCGTTGCTGGCGCTTTTGCGCACGGATCCGGCGATGGTGTTCAAGCTGCCCGGCCGTCTCTTTCGCGGCAAGGCGGCGTTTAAGGGATTCGTTACTGAATCCGTCTCTCTGGATGCGGCGCATCTACCTTACAACGGCAAGCTGCTGCAGTATCTGCGCCAGGAGCACGATCGCGGGCGAGCAATCTACCTGGCAACGGGCGCCGATGTGCGTTTGGCCCGGCGCGTGGCGGATCACCTGGGCATCTTTACCGATGCGCTGGGCTCCGATGGCGCCACCAACCTGACAGGATCGAATAAGCTCGACGGCCTGCGCACGCGCCTGGACTCCGCGGCATTCGATTACATTGGCAACGACACGCACGACCTGCCTTTGCTGGCCCAGGCCACTGAAGCAATGGTCGCCAATCCGAGCATGAGGCTGCGCATGAAGCTCAGAGCTCGAGGCATTCGCCCGACCCATGCGTTCCTGGAGCGCGAGCCCGCTTTCAAGTCGGTGTGGAAGGCCGTGCGCCCGCACCAATGGGCCAAGAATCTGCTTGTCTTTGTTCCGCTGCTCTGTTCCCATGCGTTGAGCGCGGGCAAACTGCTGACGGCGCTGGCGGCATTCTGCTGCTTCTCGCTGACCGCTTCGTCGGCGTACATTGTCAACGACCTGCTGGACATGGAGGCGGACCGCCGTCATCCGCGCAAGCGTCTGCGGCCCTTTGCCGCGGGCGACCTGTCGGCCGTTGCGGGGATCGTAATTGCGGCGATGTTCCTGGCCGTGGGACTGGTGGGCGCGCACCTGCTCCCGGGGCGTTTTTTCGCCTGGCTGCTGATCTACCTGGCCACGACGCTGGCCTACTCTTTGTATCTCAAGCGGATTGCGCTGGTGGACGTACTGGCGCTGTCGGGCTTATATATTCTGCGGCTGCTGGCGGGTGGCACGGTAACCCACACGCCAATATCCCACTGGCTGGCCGGGTTCTCAATGTTTCTGTTTCTTTCGCTGGCCATCGCAAAGAGGTTTGCGGAGCTGGAAAACCTTCGCGCCAGCAATGCCGTGCCAAGAAACGGCCGCGGCTACCTGGTGGGCGATCTGGACCAACTGCGCAGCTTTGGAACGGCCAGCGCCTATGCCGCGGTTGTGGTCTTCGCCATCTACATCAGCGGGCCGGATGTGGTGAAGCTCTACCACCAGCCGCGGCTGCTTTGGCTGACGGTGCCGCTGATGATTCTGTGGCTTAACCGGGTGTGGCTGCTGGCCTCGCGAGGCGAAATGGATGAAGACCCGGTAGCTTTTGCGCTGACTGACTCGATGAGCCAGGTGATCGGAATCGTGGTAGTGCTTGTTGCGCTGCTGGCGCTGTGAGGGGTTTGCTCGCCCACTCCTGCCCGCCCATCCCGGAAGTCACCCAATTCCACACACTGGAATGGAAATTTATCGCCCGGCGGGAACGAAACTTATGTCCCTCGGTGTGCCATTGGTAATAAGATAGAGGCGCTATGAGCCTTCTCCGCCAGGATTCTCCGAAACTTGACGACGCCGCATTGGGCGAGGAATTTACCAAAGGCTCGAGCCATGTTGTTTGGGCCACCATCGCTGCCGCCGTTGTGGTGACAATCGGCATCGCATTGTATGTGATTGCGGGACAAAAGCCGCCCATCGCTACTGGCGAGATCGAGCAGGTCTGGGTCCATCCCCAGCACACTCAGACTTCAGGATTCGACGCCAACGGCGCTCCCATGGCCGTTGAAACCTACGATCAGGTCTATGTGTTTGCCCTGGTCAAGCTGCACAATCAGAGCCAGCAACCGCTTTTCCTGCATAGCATTATGACCAACGCCACGCTGGACGACGGCATCCACTCGAGCTACGCGGCGACTGCCTCCGATTACGACCGCGTGTTTGTGGCTTACCCGTCGATGCCCGTGCCCCACGGCAAGGCGCTATCGCCTCAGTCCACCATCGATCCCGGCCAGACGGTTGAGGGCACCTTCGTTTCAGCCTTTCGGCTTACCAAGCAGCAATGGGACGCGCGCAAGAGCCTGGACTTTACTTTCGCTATTCAGTATCAGCCCAGCCTGAAACTCACGCCCCGAGCTCCACTTACTGACCGGTAGTCGCCGGCACCGGCGCACCCTTGGGCGTGGACAAGTACCCAGTGATCGTGTTCTTGGCGCTGACAGTATTTACCACGATCTCAAACAGCACAGGATCCTTGCCGGCATAGAACTGGAGCGGCTCGTTCAGGTTCTTGTCTTTCTTTTCGTACTGCTTGTCGTCGGCGTAGACCACCAGCGTGAATTTGCTCTTTTTGGAGTCGGCCCTTCTCAATTCCAGGCTGACCGTGCCCACCGGCTTCTTTTCGCCCTTCACCAGCGTGAATGAGTAATAGTTGCGGTCGCCCTTGTGCTTCAGGGTCTCCAATTCTGTTGCATTGCGGGCAATGAGGGTGCTGTGGCCGTCCAGGTCACCCTTCATCGTGGTTAGCTGCGCCACGGCTGCAGCCAGATCGGTCTGCGTCTTGGCCACATCGGTCTTAACACCGCCTACGTCAGTCTTCACGCCGGTCACGTCGGTTGCAACCGCGGTTACAGCCGCCGCTGTGGCCGTCTCGGCAGTGGCCAGTTTTTGGGTGTTGGCCTCAACGCGCGCCTCGCGCTGTTGCAATTCCTGGGCGCGCGTGTCAAGCTGCTTCTGCGTCAACCCGAGCGAGGTCTTCAGCTCGTCGGTGGCCACGTTCAGCCGCTCATCGGTCTCGCGCAGCTGGGCGTCCAGTTTCACGTTTGCCGCCTTGGCATCGGCTAGTTCCTGCTGCTGGGTGGTCAGCTTTGAGCTCAGCGTGTAGCTCCAGATCAGCCCGCCCAATCCCAACAGCAACGCTACGGCGATTGCCGCCAGCAGCGCGCCGGAATATGTCCTTGGAGCTTCTTCAACAACTTCATCACTCATTGATTTCCCTTTCTGTTCACTGGCTCGCCGTCCGGTTGCTCAATCTCGGATCCGTCCGGAAGGGCTCGCCCATGGGGTTTGACGGCCGCCTGATCCAACAAGAGGCCGCCCGGGAGGATTCTCCCTATCGAAGTTTTCGTGTCCTCGCGGAACTCAAGACGGCTCTGACCTACCCGGCGGAATTGAATCCGCACGCATTCCGTGGACTTTAACAGAATACCGAAGGAAGCTGGCCCGTGCGGGGAAAAAGCGTCGTCTCTCAGACGCCCGGCAGTCTCAGGCTGTCGTCACGGCTCCCCGCGGATGCCGGTTGCATCATCCCAAAATCGAACAGAATTAGCGCGCAGAGGACGAATTTGCGCATCTGCAGCTCACCTTGCATGGTTTAATGTTGAGATCAGGGAATCCGATATGTGCCCTGATGCGTCCAAGCGTGAGAAGGGTTTCTGATGTCTCCAGATAACAAGAAGCGCCTCGAATTGCTGCGGTCTGCTCCCCTCAACAAGTGGATTGCGCTATCAGACGACGAGTCACGAATCGTGGCGATTGGAGATACGTTTGGCGAAGTATCCGACCAAAGCGACCTCGCGGGGTTTCCCGATCCGCTTATCCTAAAAACACCTGAGCAATGGGCGCCTATTTCAATGTAAGATTTGTCCGTGCGGCTTCCATGCAAGGTATTTCCTGTCCAAGACGGGTCTCATATTTATTCAGCCCGGCTCAATGTCAGTATTGGGCTACCGCATATCAACGCTCCAAGAACAAAGCGATTCGAGGCCGTCATCGACTCGGGTGCTACGCGCTGCATGTTTAATGCGGATATTGGCCGTTTCATAGGTCTTGATATTGAGGCCGGACGATTAGAGCAGACAGTGGGAATCTCCAGCCTTTCAAAAACATATGTTCACGAGATCGCCCTTTATGTTCCGGGTGGGCCAATCAACATAAAAGCGGGATTTATGGAAGGCCTGCAAGTTCCCGGCCTGTTGGGAATGAATGGTTTCTTTGAGAACTTCACAGTCAAATTTGAGGTAAGTGACCTGATGTTCGAAATAGAAAGAATCAATCGCGCCTGACCCAGTGGAAATCATTTGGTCCCCTCCCCGCCCCACCTTCCGTGACAACCATCCAACCGCTGCGATATAAACATCTTTACTGCAAATCGGGCGCAGGGTCACGGTTGAGGGCCCGGGCCCGGCTAGATTTACTGAAATCATCATCAAGCGTAAGAGGGAGTTCCAAGAGCCATGGCGAATGCTGGCGCGGGCAAGGGTCTGGAAGGAATTGTTGCGGCAAACTCCGGCATTTGCTGGATCGACGGAGAAGCCGGCGTGCTGTCGTATCGCGGCATCGATATTCACGAGCTTGCGGAGAAATCTACCTTCGAAGAGTGCACCTACCTGCTTTGGAACGGCATGCTGCCCAGCCAGTTGGAACTGAGGGAATTTACGGCGCAACTGACGCTGGCGCGCGCGCTCGACCAGCGCGTTGTGGAGATGCTGCGCAGCTTCCCCACCTCCGCGACGCCGATGGAAGTGCTGCGTACTGCAGTCTCCGCGCTCAGCTTCTACGACGCCGACGAGAGAGACAACTCCCACGACGCCAACGTGCGCAAGGCCTACAACCTGACCGCCCAGGTGCCCATGATCGTGGCCATCTATGACCGCATCCGCAAGGGCCTGGAGATTGTTCCGCCTGACCGCTCGCTGAACCACGCCGGCAATTTTCTGTGGATGCTGAATGGCGTCAAGCCCTCTGAGACCGCCGCGCGAACCCTGGATGTGGCCCTCATTCTGCACGCCGACCATGAGCTGAACGCCTCCACATTTGCCGCGCGCGTGATCGCCGCCACGCTTTCCGATATTCATTCCGCGGTGACAGGCGCTATTGGCGCGCTCAAGGGCCCGCTGCACGGCGGAGCCAATGAAGCGGTGATGCGCCTGCTGCACGAGATCCACGACACAGGCGGCGATCCGGTGGAATACGTCAAAAAGATGCTTGCCGCGCGGCAGAAGATCTCCGGCTTCGGCCACCGCGTCTACAGGACAGAAGACCCGCGCGCTACACACCTGCGCAAGATGAGCGAGAAGCTGGGCAACGACGCCGGCAATCCCAGGTGGTTCAATTACTCCCGCGCCATAGAGCTTTACATCAACGCTGAAAAGAAGCTGAACGCCAACGTCGATTTCTACTCCGCCTCGACATACGCCACCCTGGGCATTGACATCGATCTCTATACGCCCATCTTCGCCATCAGCCGCATTGCCGGGTGGGCGGCCCACGTGATCGAGCAGCTGGACGACAACCGTCTCATCCGGCCACGGGCGGAATACATCGGACCCGTTTATCCCTCGGCGTACGTCGCCATCGAGGAACGCGGGTAACCGACAAGTGAGCTCAAGCGGCAGATTATTTTGAGCCGGTCTCAGCTGTCCCGGACATCCAGGCTCGAAGGCAGGTGAAGGATGCAAATCAAAGCTGTTGCAGTTGAACGAGTGAGCCTGGTTTCTGCACGTCCGTTCGCGCAGGTGGTTGCTGCACTTGAAGCGGCCATCGGCCATCCGGACATGCGCGAATTTGGAAAGAACGTGAGCGCGGCGAAATCCTGGCAGGAACTGGAACAGGTGATCCATGGTTTCATCGGCCCCTCCGGCTTCATGGAATTCATCCGATTCAACATGGGCCAGATTCTTTCCAAGGAACAGGGTCCAGCCGCACCCAAAATCCTGCGCCTGGTCATCGGCAATCCCCTCATCATGAAGCAGATGGCGGAGCACGTACACGACGCCGCTTCCTATGCGCCGGTAACCATCCTCATCGACGAGCGCCAGGACGGCGTTCACATTTCTTACGACAGAATGGCCAGTTATCTTGCCCCGTATGGTAATCTGGCCGTTCTGAAAGTCGCGCGGGAACTGGACGCGAAGGTCGAATTCCTGCTCAACGCGGCCGCAGGCTAATCAAGTACAAGCTCACCTGGCCGCGCCTTGCGCATCCCGCGATCGGCAGGCGTGCTCCGAAAGAAGTCCAACTTCTCCAACGCAAGAAAGGACATTTCCGTGATCCTTGGTTTGAATGTGGCGCAGTTTACCTTCCTCCACGTGTTCGTGAGCGTGATTGGCATAGGCGCCGGGATATTCGTCGTCTTCGGACTGCTTACCTCACGGCGGCTCAGCATTCTAACAGCGGCCTTTTTCGTCGCCACGATAGCGACCAGCCTGACTGGGTTCCTGTATCCTTTCAAGGGCGTCACGCCGGGGATTGTCCTCGGAATCCTGTCGATGATCGCGCTCATTCTGGCCATCGTCGCGCTCTACGTCAAAGAGCTTCATGGCGGCTGGCGCGGGATCTATGTGGTCTCAGTCTGCGTGGCTTTCTACTTCAATTTCTTCGTTCTGATTGCGCAGTCGTTCGACAAGGTTCCGGTACTCCACAGCATCGCGCCCACGCAGGCATCCCCGGGTTTCGGAATCTCCGAGGCGGCGGTCCTGGTGGCATTCTTTCTGCTGACAATTCGCGCCTACAAGAAATTCCATCCCGATTGACACACCGCGGCTTGATCCGAACCGCTCTCGACTTGTGAGGCTGGGAGGCCTTATTCCGGCCTCTCAGTTTCATCCGGGCTATTGTCGCGGGGCGCCTGAATCGCGGGCGCGCCCTGTTCAATGCTCGCTTTTTCGAAGCCGCCCCTTCCACAGCAGATAAAGCCCCCAGGCTGCCACTGTGCAGTTGTCGCGGATAGTCCCGTTGAGCATCATCTCTTCGAACTCCTCCACTGCAAACGACCGCACCACCAGGTCGTGCTCCTCCGGGTCGGGATCCTTCTCAGTTTGCGTAAGCCCGCCGGCAAGGAACACGTGGTGTTTCTGGCGCAAGAACCCGTAGGCTATCCAAAGCCATCCCAGGTAGGTCATCTCAGCGGCGTGCAGCCCCAGTTCCTCTTTCAGCTCGCCCCGCGCCAGCTCTTCGGGACTTTCGACCTTCATCTCCCATCCGCCTTGCGGCAGCTCCAGCGCCCGCTCTTCGATCGAGTAGCGGAACTGCTCCACCAGCCATACCCGGCCATGGTCGATGGGCAGTATGATGGCCGCATCGTCCTTCTCGACCACGCCAAAGATGCCACGCTTGCCATTGGACCTGAGAATCTCGTCTTCCCGGACACGCATCCACGGGTTGCGGTACACCTCGCGGCTGGAAAGCGTGGTAATGGTGCGGCCTGGGCTGCCTTCAGCGGGGCTCATTCGTTCTCCTCGATACTTTAGAATTGCGCGCAAAGCCGCATGTACCTGCAACATTGCCTGCAAGAAAAGACCAACATTGATGTTCTCCAAGCTTGCGCAGATAAAAAGACGGTTAGTCTCCCCGCGTCCGATACTTTCTCAGCCGTCCCATCAGTGATGCTGGCCCGCTCACTTTCAGCCGTACCACATTTCCCTCATACTCCCTGCTGTGTACCACCATCTCGGCTTCGATCGCGGCCAGAATGCCGCCCTCCTGCTGCGGAACCCTCAGCTCCGCATCGACCAATGGATCGGAGAATAGAGCCGAGTCGATAGCTCTCAGCAGCGCGTCCATGCCCTCGCCTGTTTGCGCCGAAACCGGGACCTCGCCAGCGGGGCTGAATTGGCCCTGGCTGCGCGCCAGCAACCCTTCCCGCTCATGGCCATCCAGCAGGTCGATCTTGTTCAGCACTTCGATGCGCGGCTTGCTGAGCGAGTCCAGTTCTCCCAGAACCTTCTCCACCTGCGATTTCTGTTCCTCGCCGTAGCTCGAAGCCGCATCGCGAACGTGCAGCAGAACCTCGGCCTGCGCCACTTCTTCGAGGGTCGCGCGAAAGCTGGTAACCAGCGTATGCGGCAGGTTGCGGATGAAGCCGACAGTGTCCGATAAAAGCACCTTGCGCCGGCTGGGCAATTCAATGGCGCGGAGCTTGGGGTCGAGGGTCGCAAACATCCGCGACGAAGCCGGCACCTGGGCTCCGGTCAGCTTGTTGAAGAGCGTGCTCTTGCCGGCGTTGGTATAGCCCACCAGGGCAACTGTCGGCATGGGAACTGCTTCGCGCCGCTGGCGCTGCTGCTTGCGCACCCGGCGGACAGCGTCCAACTCGCCCTTCAAGTGGTCGATGCGGCTCTGAATCCGCCGTCGATCTGTCTCCAGCCTGGTCTCGCCCGGCCCGCGCGTGCCGATGCCGCCGCCCAATTGCGACATCGCCTTGCCCTTGCCCGTCAACCTCGGCAGCATGTACTCAAGCTGCGCCAGCTCCACTTGAAGCTGTCCCTCGCTGGTTCGCGCGTGGCGGGCAAAAATGTCCAGAATCAGCTGCGTCCGGTCGAGAACTCGACTGGGCAGCGCCGCCTCAAGGTTACGCAGTTGCGTTGGCGTCAGATCGTGGTCGAAGAGCACCAGGTCCGCCTCAGTCGAAGCCGCAACCCCGGCGATCTCCTCCACCTTGCCCGAGCCAATCAGAGTTGCCGGATCGAGCCGCGCACGCCTTTGCATCAGCTCCGCAACCACCACCCCGCCTGCGCTTGAAACCAACTCCCGGAACTCGGCCAGCGATTCTTCCGCGTCCAGCCCAATGGAGGCGTGCGGCTGCGCCAGCCCCAGCTGGGATCCGCTGATGGTGAGGTTTGGGATTTCAGCCTCGGCCGATTCCGGCCCGGTCTCTTCAGCAAGGCGATCGTCCGGTATCGCAGCATCCGGGCACACTTCGCCTGAGCGCGCCGCTGAAACACCCGCACGGCTGCTGCGCAGGCTGCCTGAAGGTCTAGCCCGCGCCCGATCCACTCCAACCAGGACTGCCCGCTCCGGTTTGCCACCCCTGAGACGAAGACCTGTCTCCGGGGACCCCGGCTTGGCGCCCCAGAGACGAGGACCTACCTCCGGGGACCCCGGTTTGCCACCGGCGCCGCCCGTCCTGTTATCTGCTCTTGCCAATCGAGACCGGTCCCCGCTTGCTATCAATGCTCAGCGGCCACCGGCGCTCCGGCCCCAACCACTACTGGAGACGGCCCCAGGCCCGTCTGCAACGTCATCGGCCGGTGCTCCGTATGCATCACGCTCCGGTTGCTCACTACGGTCGATATGGCGTGCTTGAAGATCAACTGCTCCTGGCTGTTGTTCTCCAGAAGCACGGAATACTTGTCAAACGACCGGATCTTTCCGGTAAGCTTCACGCCGCTGACCAGATAAATCGTAATCGGTGTCTTGTCTTTGCGGACAGTGTTCAGAAAAGTGTCCTGAATATTTTGTGCCGGCTTGTTCTCCATGTGCCGATCTCCTACTCTCTCAATTGTTGGTTCAACTGCTTGGGTTAAAAACACAAATTGGCGGGCACGGCTCCGGAAGCCCGTTTGCCGTCTGTTCCCGCAATGGCTCAACAATAGAACGATTAACCAACCTTTTCAACCCCCCGGCGACCTAAATCGGGATTCTCTCGCCATGCGCAGCCCCTTTTCGCCGGCCTGAGCCCACCTTCATAGACCTGTTTAGGCGGGGTACAGTTAGCCGCGGAGCTTCTATCTCCTCTCCCGGAGCCGTCCTCTATCCAAGCCCGAATCCAAGGTTGTGGCGCTCAATGTCTTCTTCGAACCTGGATCGAAGATGCGGCGGTTTCATGAGTCGAGCAGCCAAGAGCAGAGACCAATCCGGCCCGAGAGATTTTGCACTTGACATATTCCTATATGAGCATGTATCGTTCTTCTCATGCCGCGAGCAACCACCACTTCCGATGCCTTCAACGCGGTAGCCGAGCCCCGAAGACGGGAAATCCTGAGCTATCTCGCGATGCGGGAACGGCCGGTGGGCGACATCGCGACAACGCTGAGCCTTGACCAGCCTTCCGTGTCGAAGCATCTGCGTGTGCTGAGGAGCGTGGGCCTGGTGCGCGTGCGGTGCGATGGCAGGCACAAGTTTTACCGAACAAACGCTGAAGCTATCCGGCCCTTGCACGAATGGTCGGGCATGTTTGAGCGCTATTGGCAGCACCAGTTGCTGGGTGTTAAAAAGCGGGCTGAGGAACAGATGAGCAAGTTGATTCCGGAATCCGATCCAATTAATTCCAAGGAGAACCATGATCCAGGCGCTACAGAGCATAGAGAGGCTGACCTTGAACATTAGCCAGGAGATCCGCGTTAACGCGTCCCTGGAAGTGACCTTTGACGCGTTGCTTGAACAGATTGGCCCCGGCAACGAAAGAGGGGACGGCGTCCCCATGCCGATGGTGATCGAGCCCTGGCCGGGCGGAAGATGGTACCGCGATCTGGGAGACAATAACGGCCACTTTTGGGCGCATGTGCAAGCCATCAAGCGGCCGACGCTGTTGGAATTCACCGGCCCACTTTTCGCGTCGTATCCTTTCGTTTCCAACGTACAATACAGGCTCACAGAGGTTGACGGCGCTACGCTGATCGCATTCCGGCACACGGCGCTTGGGTTTATTCAGGACGATCACAGAAGCGGCGTTGGACAGGGCTGGGCCTTGACGCTGGAACGCGTCCGCAAGGCGGCAGAGGCTCGATAGCAGCGGGCCTGATAAAGACCATCGCGCAGAAGAGGAGGTCTCCATGTGCCCTTTTTGTCTGGCAACTGCGGCATTGATTACCGCGGCTGCAGTCTCAACCGGCGGCATGACCGCGCTGGTGCTCAAGAAATCAGTATCCGGCAAGGCCGCGAATATCATCCCCTCAATTACGCCAACAAAGGAGGATCAACATGGCTAGCAGCATGACAGAGGTCGCACATCCGAAAGTCGTATCGCAATCTGAGTGGCTTACCGCGCGCAAGGACTTCCTTGCGAAAGAGAAAGAATTCACCCAACTGCGCGACGAGCTAAGCCGGCAACGCCGGGACCTGCCCTGGGAAAAAGTCGAGAAGCAGTATGTCTTCGACGGGCCAAACAGCAAGGAAACGCTGGCCAGCCTCTTCGACGGACGGAGCCAGCTCGTGGTCTACCACTTCATGTTCGGACCTGGGTGGAAAGAGGGTTGCCCCAGCTGTTCGTACCTGGCCGATCATTTCGACGGTCCCGCCATCCACCTGGCCAATCGCGATGTGACCCTGGCTGTGATTTCGCGAGCCCCAATGGCGGAGATTGCGGCCTTCAAAAAGCGCATGGGCTGGCGATTCCATTGGGTCTCGTCGTTCGGAAGCGAATTCAACTACGACTATCACGTGTCGTTCACGCCGGAAGAACGGGCCAGCGGCAAGGTCACATATAACTACGAACTCACCAAGTTTCCAAGCGAAGAAGGTCCCGGCCTCAGCGTGTTCTTCAAGGACGCAAACGGAGACATATTTCACACCTATTCGAGCTATGCGCGCGGCCTCGATATGTTTGTCGGGGCCTATCACTTCCTCGACCACGCCCCAAAGGGCCGCGACGAACAGGGCTTGGCACATTCCATGGCGTGGGTGCGCCATCATGATAAATACGGCCAAGGCTACTTCGTCGATCCGCTGCAACCCTACGTTGAACCCGCAAAGGCCGGCGACTCGTGCTGTTCAGGCGAGCACCACGACTGAATGTTGGTGTCGTAACCGGCGAGTCACAGCAGCATGATTGGGTGCCCCAGGTTTCGCCCGCCGCGGCGGGAGCCCTGGGATTTCCCAGACCTCTCAAGCCAAAAGCCACTCCCACTGCTCATCGGTCAGAGGCACCACGGAAAGCCGTCCGATAATCACCAGCGGGGACTTGGCAAACAGCGGCTCGGCCTTGATGGCTGCCAGCGTCTTTGGCCGCTTGAGGCGCTTGCCCACCTTGACCTTGACAACGGGAACCTTGGGATCGGACGGGTCCACGCTGACCACGGTTCCGGTGCCAACGGCGGTGCGATCGTCGCCGGTGTGGTAGAAGATCCACTTTGTCCCCGCCTTCATCTCGCGCAGGAACTTTACGGCTGTCGGGTTGGTCACGCCATCCCAGATCGTTTCCTTGTCGCGCAGGAAGTCGTCAAAGGAGTAGACATCGGGCTCGGTTTTGAAGAGGAAGTAGGCCATGGTGAGGGACCAGGGATCAGGGATCGGGGATCGGGGATCGGGGATCAGCTTGATTGTTGGCGGCCCGGCGGCGCTTGTCAAGGTCAGACGCTGGATCGTGGCCGGAATTTCCTCAATCCAGCTTTTGCATGACCCCTGCCCCCTGATCCCTGACCCAGCCTTGCCGGTACAATCAGAGGGATATGATCCGTTTCTCAACCGCCGGCGAATCACATGGGGAAGCTCTCACCGCGCTGATTTCCGGGCTTCCGGCCGGTGTGCCCGTCGATCTGGACTTCGTCAATCGCGAACTGTGGCGCCGCCAGCAGGGCTACGGCCGCGGCGGCCGCATGAAGATCGAAACCGACAAGGCCCACATCCTTTCCGGCGTGAGGCACGGAAAGACCATCGGGTCGCCGATTGCGATCGAGATAGTAAATCGCGACTGGAAGAACTGGGAAGAGAAGCTCCCGGTTGAGGCCGGCAACCCCGCCAAGCATCAGGCCGTTGAGTCGCCGCGTCCCGGTCATGCCGACCTGGCAGGCGCCCTCAAATACAACTTTCCTGACGCTCGCTACGTTTTGGAGCGCGCCTCGGCCCGTGAGTCTACATCGCGCGTGGCCGCTGGAGCGCTGGCAAAGCTCTTTCTGCGGACTCTGGGGATTGAGATTCTGAGCCACGTTATCCGCGTAGGCAGAGTCGAGCTCGACCGCCAGGCAAGTTGGGAAGAGATCGTTGCCATCGCGGCGAAAGACGAAGTGCTGCTCAGTTGCGTAGACCCTGCAACCGAAGCCAGCATGAGGGAAGAGGTCGAGGAAGTCTCGCGCACCGGCGACACCGTGGGCGGGGTGTTTGAAGTGGTGGTCCACGGCGCTCCTGCCGGCTTGGGCACCTACGCCAATTGGGACGAGCGCCTCGACGGCCTGCTGGCCTGGTCTGTCATGAGCCTGCAAGCGGTGAAAGCTGTCGAGATTGGCCGTGGCGTTACGGCTGCCGAGTCATTCGGTTCCAAAGTCCACGACCCAATCCATTATGCGAGCGAGGAAACTAGCCGTCCCACACGCTTTACGCGCCCCCACAACAACGCGGGCGGAATTGAGGGCGGCGTTTCCAACGGCGAAGATATCGTGGTCCGCGGGTATCTAAAGCCCATTTCCACGCTGCGCCGGCCTCTGGAATCGGTTCGCTTCGACACGCGCGAGGCCACCAGCGCCAGCTACGAACGCAGCGATATCTGCGTTGTCCCAGCCGCGGGCGTTGCCGCCGAGGCCATGGTGGCGCTCACCGTCGCAGGCTTGGCGCAGCAGAAGTTCGGCGGCGACTCGGTGCTTGAAATGCAACGAAATTTCCGCGGCTACATCGAACAAATACGAAACTATTAAAATAAGAATTAAGCAGGAATGGAGCAGATAGAAAGCCGCAATGATTCTCAAGATCGTCAAATATCCGGAGCCGGTACTCTCGCAGCCCGGCGAACCAGTCACAGAATTTGACACCGAGCTGCGCAAGCTGGTGGCAGACATGTTCGAGACCACCTATGCCTCGCAGGGTATCGGCCTGGCGGCTCCGCAGGTAGGCGTGTCGAAGCGGTTGACTGTGATCGACGTCAGCATGGGCAAGGACCCCAAGGACAAGTTGGTGCTGATCAACCCAGAGATCATCTTCAGTGAAGGCAAGCTCTATGAGGAGGAAGGCTGCCTGAGCTTTCCTGAAATCCGCGAGAAGGTGGTTCGCGCCGCCAAGGTTCGCATCCGCGCGCAGGATGCGCATGGCAAGTGGTTCGAAATGGACGGTGAAGATCTGCTTGCCCGCGCCATGCAGCACGAGGTCGACCACCTCGACGGCATGTTGTTCATATTCCGCATGAGCGCCCTCAAGCGCGACCTGAACCTGCGCAAGATCCGCAAGATGCAACGCGACGGGACATGGTAGCCGCTCGAGGTGCCCGATGAAACTTGTCTTCTGCGGCACTCCCAGCTTTGCTGTACCCACGCTGCAAGCGCTGCTCGCGGCGGGTCACCAAATCGAACTGGTCGTGTCGCAGCCCGACCGGCCCGTGGGCCGCACACAGCAGCTCACTGCGCCGCCCGTCAAGCAAGCCGCGCTGGCCGCCGGACTAACAGTTACGCAGCCTGAGAAGATCCGTTCGAACGCTGAGTTCCGCGCCCAGCTTGAGGGTATCGCTCCAGACGCCATCGTCGTCGTTGCCTATGGGCGCATCATCCCACCGTGGATGCTGGAGTTGCCGCGGCTCGGCTGCATCAATCTCCACGGATCGCTGCTGCCCAAGTACCGCGGCGCGGCGCCAATCCAATGGGCTGTGGCCATGGGCGACGCCTACACCGGCAATACCACCATGCTGCTCGAAGAAGGCCTCGACACAGGGCCCATCCTACTGCAGCAGACCCATGAAATCGGCCCAGATCAGACTGCGGTCGAGCTGTTCGATCTTCTTGCCCATTCCGGTGCGGCCCTGGTGGTTGAAACCCTCGCCGGACTTGGGGCTGAAACTATCCATCCGCGGCCACAAAGCCGTCATGGCGCCACTTTCGCGCCGCTCCTCGATCGCGAGGATGGCCGCATGGACTTTGCCGGCCGCACCGCCTATGAGCTTTACAATCGCTGGCGCGGCTTTCAACCCTGGCCTGGAGCTTTCACTACCCTCGACGGCAAAAAGCTCATTGTCCATCGGCTCGCGGTGCCCGCGCCGCAAGTCGTGGCCGAATTCAGCCCAGTCGAGCCTGGCCAGATTCACATCGACAACCATCGCCTCTTCGCCGCCTGCGCCGGAAACACCTGGCTCGAACTGATCGAACTGCAGCTCGAGGGCAAGAAGCGGCTTCCGGTCGCGGACTTCTTGCGCGGAACCCAGCTCCCGGCAAGCACGCGGCTTGGGTCTCTGACCGCATGACAGCTCAAAGGCAGCTCGCCTCCCGCAAAGGCGCGCCGAAGAATCGTCCGGGAGAGATTTCATTGGCCCGGAAGGCTGCCTTCGACGTGCTGCTGGCTGTCGATCGCGGCCACTCTCACTCGGACGATCTGCTGCGAGGCAAACAGGTTGACGCTCTTTCGCTCCCCGACCGCAATTTGGCTACCGCTCTGGTTCTCGGCGTACTGCGATGGCAAATCCGCCTGGATCACCAGTTCCATAGCCTGCTCAAGCGCCCCAACGCCAAGCTCGATCCCGAGGTTCTCATCGCGCTGCGCCTGGGCGCTTTCCAGATTCTGCACATGGACCGAATCCCCGCCCGCGCAGCCATCGACGAGAGCGTGGAACTGGCCAAGCGGACCGGTCACCGCTTCGCCTCCGGCATGATCAACGCTGTTCTCCGCAGACTTGCCGACGCCCCGCGCGTTAGCTACTCAGAAGAGAGCCCAGCGGAACTAGCCGTCGCCCAAGCTCACCCTGCCTGGATGGTCGAGCGCTGGGCTAGCTTTTACGGTCTTTGCGCGGCACGCGCAATCTGCCGACATGGCCAGACCCAGCCTGCACAGTGTGTGCACTTGGTGAGTTCCACCGTTGAAGCCGAGCTCGCCCAGGCCGGCATCGTCTTGGAGCGAGGCCAGTTGCTTACCGCCGCCCGCACTGTCGTTTCCGGCGATGCGCCCTCCATTGTAGCTTTTCGCGAGGGCCGAGTTCGATTTCAAGACGAGGGCTCGCAACTGGTCGCGGAAATCACAGCCAATTCTCTGATCCAGGACGAAGGGACAATCCTCGATGCGTGCGCCGCGCCGGGCGGTAAAACTCTCATCCTTGTGGAGCGAAATCCCAAGGCCCGCATCCTGGCGTGCGAATCCAGCCCGTCACGCCTGGAACAGTTGCGCCATCGTCTGGTTGCTCACTCCAGTCGCATCGAGTTCCGCCTGGCAGACGCCGCTGCTCTCACTGAAGAAGCTGCCTTCGATCTCGTTCTTGCCGACGTCCCCTGCAGCGGCACCGGCACGCTGGGGCGCAACCCTGAAATTCGTCACCGCCTCCGTGCGGAAGATTTGGCTCGCCAAGCCGAGCGTCAGCGGGCAATCCTCGTCGCAGCCCTGCGCGCCGTTCGCCCCGGTGGCCGCGTTGTTTACTCAACATGCTCCCTTGAGCCGGAAGAGAATGAGCAGGTCGTTGCAGCGGTGGTCGACGCAACTCCAAAGGCGCGCACCGTGTCGATCAAGGCTTGCATCGAGTCTCTGCTTGGCGCAGGCATTCTCAGCACCACTGGAGCAGAACTTCGCCAAGGCTCGCTAACGTCTGAAGGCGCGCTCCGCCTGCTCCCCGGCGCGTTCCATTGCGACGGCTTTTTCATTGCGCTGATCGAGAGCAAAACTTGACAACTTGACAGCGAATTTGAGTTATATTACCTTCTAGTTATGGAACTAAGTAGTGATGGAACTGTGAGACAAGCACGCCTCGACGCAACATTCGCGGCGCTTTCGGATTCCACCAGACGCGCAATTCTTGCCCGGCTTACATCGGGCCAGGCATCGGTCGCCGAACTGGCCGAACCATTCTCGATGACCCAGCCCGCAATTTCAAAGCACCTCAAGGTGCTCGAAGGCGCCGGGCTCATCATCCGAGACCGCGACGCGCAACGCCGTCCCAGCAGGCTAGACGCCAGACCGCTCGCTGAGGCCAGCAAATGGCTGGCGGATTATCGTGAGTTTTGGAAGTCTTCATTCAAGCGGCTTGATGATCTGGTGGACGGTCTAAAAGCGACGAAGAAGAAAGGGAAGAAGCACAAACGCAAAAAGCGTTAAGGGAGCGCAGGTCGGGAATGGAGCGCGGCATGGCGGCCAGCTACGACGGAGTTGAAGAACTGCTGGCGTCCATTCGCGCGGTTTGATTTGAATCACGCTTGCCTATGGCCGGCCCGCGAAAGGTCCTATTCCGCTTCCAGCCGAAATTCTGCGAAATCGCGCCCGAGGAGGCCGCAGAGCGCTTCGACCACCAGCTCGTGATCGGCGCGCTGCGGCAATCCGGAAACAGTAACGGAGCCCACCACGCCAACGCCTTCCACTGTGAGCGGCAACGACCCACCGTGCGTGGCATAGTCGGCCAACGGCAGGCCCTGCTGCTCGGCAAGCGTTTCGTTCTTCGCCTTCAGCTTCAGACCAACCGCATAGGAACTGCGGTGGAATCGTGCCACCACGTTACTCTTGCGCCGCACCCACTCGGCATTGTCCGGCGTTGTGCCGTCGAGCGCCGCATAAAACAGCGGCTGCCCGAAGCGCCGCACGTCGATCGCTACCGCCAGCCCACGCTCTTCAGCCAGGGTTCGCAGCCGCACACCAAGCTCCCACGCTATTCGCGCGTCCAGCCGCGGCAGCAGAAGTTCCCGCTCCTGAAATGCGACCCGCTCCAGATCTTCGCTTAGTTCCATCTTCGGCCCTCTGATCCCTAAATGTTCACTGTGCAACCGTGAGTGTGACCTTCGCACTCTGGAGCACGCGTGAACCAGCGGACGGGGTCTGCCCAATCACCGACCCCGGCTTCACCGGCGCCCTGGGCGGAGCGTCTCCGCTCCCGACTACCGCCACGGCCACAGCCACATACTTAGGCACCCCAGTCTGAATGCCCACCTTGGCCAATTGCGCCTGCGCTGTGACCACTGGAAGGCCCGTCAGGTCGGGCATCACGAAGCCATCGGCCACCTCATCGTCCGGTGCAGCCACCAGCAGGTTCACGCTGGGCCGCGAAATTCCCTGAGCATGGGCCGGCGGATCTTGCGCCAGCACAGTTCCCGGCGCAGCCTGGTCCGATGGCAGATGCGCGGTAGCGCCAACCTCCAGGCCCGCCCGCCGAAGCGTGAGCGCCGCGACGCGCTCGTCTTTGCCCACCGTCTCCGGCACATCGACCTTTTGCGGACCCAGGCTCTCGGCCACGCGGACACGCCACTCCCGCCGCACGACTGTTCCGGCAGCAGGCGACTGGGTAAGAATGTGTCCCGCGGCCACGTCTCCAGAGTAGTAGCGGTTATCCACGTCAAGGTTCAGCCCCAGCCCTGCTGTCTGGCTGCGCGCATCGGCCTCGGTCATGCCTGCGAGTGCCGGAACCTGCACCTCAGCGCCGTGAATGGCAAAGTGCATGGTGGCAATGGCCGACAGCAGCGCCACCGCAACCAGCAGCATGACCAGCGAAGCGATCTGAAAAAAGTTCACTACAGGCCGTGTCTTCATGGCTCCGGCTCACCATCCACAAAGACGATCTCGTACCCGATCGACGCCGATTTCTCAAGCATCTTGGACACCGAGCAATACGTATTCTTTGAAAGCGCCACTGCGTCCTCGACCGCCTTGCGGCTCAACTTCCCGCTCACCGCGTAAGTGAGTTTGATTTTCGTAAACACCCGCGGCGCACCTTTGGCCTGTTCCGCCTTTGCCGAGACGCGGAGCCCGGTGAGCGGCTGGCGTTTCTTTTTGAGGATTGAGACCACGTCCACGCTGGTGCATCCACACAGCGCCATCAGCACAGCCTCCATCGGGCTCGGGCCGTGGGTATGCGCCGGATCCGCGTCAAACAGAACCGTTTTCCCGTTTTCAGAAATTCCTTCAAAGATGTTGTCGTGCTTCCATTCACTGTGCGCAATCATTGGGCTTCCTTTGGCGTACTCTGTACCTGATAAGTCTATAAGGAAGGAATCATGGAGTATATCGCCTATCTGCATAAGGACAAAAACTCGGACTTCGGCGTCAGCCTCCCCGATTATCCAGGCTGCATCACCGCGGGTTCCACTTTGGAGGAGGCCCGGAAAATGGCGGTAGAAGCTCTAGTGTTTCATCTTGCCGGATTGAGGGCAGACGGCGAGATACTTCCTGACCTCTCCACCCTCGACGACCTACGCGGTGACCCTGCAAGGAACGGCGCGGTAATTCTTCGGTTCGCAGCATAAGCGGTTATGGTTGTTGCGAAGGGCCGAATGCCTTCGATTCTCTCTGTGGTGTTGGCGTCTTTGCTAAGGTGACCTAACGGATGACGAAACTCGACCACAAGAAATCAAGCGAAAATGTTCGCATGGCAAAACGTGGAACGGTGAGGGTTGGAGAGGAAACCGCTCCTGGAGTAGGCCCCACTCATTTCAGCAGTGATCAACAATTCTGGCCCGTCGATGGTAGGAGGGCGGGTGACTTGTACCACGCAATCACAGCCAAGAAACCTGTCGCAGCTCAGTTAATCTGGTGTCTCCAAGAGATCGATTGCTCCAGTATGAAAGCTTGTAGCCTGGCAGAATTGCAGGAGTGCCTGGAAGTTTGCAAATCGGCCGCGAAAAGGATCGTTGGGCAAGCTGTTCCGCAATTGAATACCGGCAAGCCCGACATTCAAAATCGATTGCTGTCCGAAAATAGGAATGGGTTGGGCAAGCTGCCTGATTCGAAGCTAATCCAGGACCTGCGCACGATTGATTTTCTCACCAAGGACGCCGGGAAGCTAAAAGAATACGGGGAGCCTGTCCGCAGAGAATGTGAAGAGATTTGCTATTCAATAATTAGGCAACTGAGGGAACAAATCGCCGGCAAAGCAAGGCTTAAGCCTCGTCGGCCTTGAAGAGGGAGATGTGGCCTGCAAGTCAATGTCAGTCGCTGTGACTTTCAAAAAATGCAATCTGAGCTTTATGATTTGCGTTTGACGATGGGATTGGAAGCTTTATAATTCATCGAAGGCGACGAGGCCCCTACCGCAGATTATCCGTCACCGGCTCGGGATGAATCGTAACTCGATACACCTCCGGGCACTCGACTTTGAATCGGTCCTCGAACGCCGTGATCACCTCATGCACCCGCAGCATCGGCAACTCATCCGGCAGTGTGCAATGGCATGTGAGCGAGATGTGATCGACGGTGCGGCCCACCACGATCTCGTGCACATCTTTAATCTCCTTGAATAGGGCGGCCGCGGTTCGCAGCGTCTGCTCAATCTTGCGGTCGACCTCGACCATCTCTTCCGGCTGCTCGATGGTTGCCGGCTCGCTTTCAATATGCGTCAGCACGGAGTCAATCTCTGGCGTCTCGCGCAGAATCTCCGCCTCCAGAGAGCTTACAAATTCATGAGCCTTCAGCAGCGGCATGTTTTCATCCAGCTCCACATGCTGCTCAACGCGCAACCGACCATGGTGCGACTGGACGCTCAGCTCATGGACGCTTACGTTGTTGCGCGCCGCTACGGCCCGCACGCGGTCGAAGATGCTCTCCGCCCTGGCCTCGCGCGGCACGGTGTGGATGACCACGTCCGCTGTCGGCAACGCGCGATGCACGGCTTCGGTGGCTGCCCGCACCAACTCCTCGGTGTGCTCGAACGTATAGCGCCGCGGCAGCGCCAATGTGAGGTCGGCAAAGTAACTGGCGCCCGCCCGCCTCACCCGCGCCTGCTCCACGGCCAGCACGCCGTCAACGCGCTCGACTTCAGCCACCAGTCTTTGCCGGGTCTCTGCGGGAACCTCGTCCATCAGTACGGCCACCGTCTCGCGGCCCAGGTGCAGCGTCATGCGCAGAATCATCAACGAAACCAATACCGCTGCGAAAGGGTCAGCATAGCGCAGCCAGCCAATCTCGAACCGCGCTCCGATCCATGTTGCGGCCAGTCCACACAGTACTGCCAGCGTCGACCAGATGTCGCTGGCAAAGTGGAAAGCATCCGTAGCGAGCGCAGGGCTTCCTGTCCGCTCAGCAACAGCCCGCAGCCGGCGCGAACGCCACCAGTCCACACCAATCGACGTGAGCAGCACCAGCACCGGCCACAGCGAGTGGTGCAGCACCACCGAGTGGCTTACAATCCGCTGCATGGCCTCCCAGACAATCCACGCGCAGGAGACGGCCATGAGCCCCGCTTCGCCAAATGCGGCGAGGTTCTCGACCTTGCCGTGTCCGTACGTGTGGTCCTCGTCGGCTGGTTTATCACTGACCCGCACGGAGAAGAACGTCAGGGTGACACCGACCAGGTCCAGCGCCGAGTGGGCCGCATCTGACAAAACGCCCAGCGAGCCCGACAGCAACCCCGCCGCCAACTTGAGCAGCGTCATGGCGCCCGCCGCCACCATTGAGTGCAGCGCTACGCGCCGTTTCTGCGCGGAGAACCCATCCGGCCCTGTCAGCAGCGAACTCTGAGCGGTTGTTGTCATTCGGCTCTCAGGCTATAGGGGCGCGCACGCCTGTGTACAGCCCTGCTATTCCAAACGTATACGGCTGCCACGCGCAGTTTGTGTAGCCGGTTGCCCGCATCAGCTCCAGCATCTGCGCCGGCGGCGGAAAACTGCCCACCGAAGCGGGCAGATAACTGTAGGGCCCGACTTTTCCCGCAGCTACAGGCCCACTGATCATCCGCCCAATCGCGGGCAGCACGCGCCGGAAATATACCGCATATACCTTACCCATCAGTCCGCCCGGCTCGGCGAAGTCCAATATCCCCAACTGCCCTCCGGGCTTCAGCACGCGGCCAAACTCGCGCAATCCCGCCTCATAATTTGCCAGATTCCTGAACCCGAACGCTGTGACGATTAAATCCAGTGATGCGGATCTGAGCGGTAAATGGAGGGCGTCGGCCTCCAGCGCTATGGCGTACGGCGTCCTGGCTCCAGCTTCGCCCGTCGTCCGCGGCTTGAATCTTCGTGCTCCGCGGCTGAGCATCTCACGAGCAAAGTCCGCCGCCAGAATTGGCCGCGCGCCGCGCGGCCGGCCCTTCAGCAGAGCCCGCGTCATGTGTCCCGTGCCGCAGCAAACATCCAGCACCGCGGCATCCGGGCGGGCGAGGATCGTCCTGAATTTGCGCGCCGTCTGCCACCACCACAGGCGGTCCACGCTGGCTGAGAGCACATGATTCAGCAGGTCATAGCGCGGCGCAATTGAATCGAACATCTGCTGCACAGCTCGCGCCGCTTCCGCCTCATCCATAACCCCTGACGGCTTGGCCCCTGTTGCACCCATCGAATCCTCAAATCGTGACAGCGTACTCGGCGACTAGCTTGCCCGCTGACTTGCTTTCGGCTTTTTGAGCCCGTGCCAGCATGTATCCCACGGCCGCTTCCAACTCCACCGACGTCACATCTTCCACGACGCCCGCGTCGCCAATCCCAACCGGCAGCACAAACCGCCGCACCCCGCCAACATTCTTCTTGTCTCCACCGGCGGCTGCAACGACTCTCTTCACTGTCACCTTGAGCGGCGGTAGGGGACCGTACAGATGGATCAGGCGCTCCAGCCGGTCAAATTGTTGGTTGCTGACCGTCCCCCGTTTTCGCGCCAGGTAGAGCGCGGCAATCATCCCCCACCCCACCGCCTCGCCGTGCAGCAGAGTCTTGTAGCCCGTCGCCTGCTCCAGCGCGTGGCCAACCGTGTGACCCAGGTTCAAGATCATGCGCAGCCCGTTCTCGCGCTCGTCTTTATTCACCACGCCGGCCTTCATTCGGATCGACGAGGCAATTACCTTTTCCAGAGCTTTTGGGTCGCGCCGCAGCACGTCGTCCGCATGCTCTTCCATAAAGCGCACCAGCGTCCGGTCGCGGATTATGCCTGCCTTCACGCTCTCCATAAGCCCGGCCCGCAGTTCGCGGTCTGAGAGCGTCCCCAAAACATCAATGTCGGCAAACACGGCCAGGGGATGGTGGAAGCTGCCGACAAGATTTTTGCCCTCCGGCAGGTTCACGCCCGTTTTGCCGCCAACGCTCGAATCCACCTGCGCCAGAAACGTCGTCGGAACCTGGATATACGAGATGCCGCGCATATAAATGGCCGCCAGGAACCCGCCCACATCGCCCACGATTCCGCCGCCAAAGGCAATCAGCAGCGAGCCGCGGTCGCCGCCTGCACGCGTCATCTGACGCAGCAGCTTCTCCACACTTGCCAGCGATTTGTATTTCTCCCCCGGTTCAAGAAACAGGACGATTGGCGCCTCGTGGAAGGACTGCTGCATGCAATGCCCCCACAATGCCCAGATCGGGGCTGAAGTCAGGACGAAGACGCGCCGCGGCAAATGCCCCGCAACTCTCTGGATGCGCGGCGCAAGCGACTCAATGAGCCCGCTGCTCGCAATCACGTCATACTTCGCCGAAGGTGTATCTACTCGTATAGTTTGCACGCTGCTCTAATGTTAAACGCCTGCCCCACCACAGGAGATGGATGTTCCGGATCTCGCTTCTCAGACCTTGTCTTCAGTCAGCCAGCCGCGACGCGCTCAAATGCGCAAGCGCCCGGTAATGGCCAACAGCGCCCGAAGCGCTTGCAAACAAAAAAAGGCGGAGCTGGTTTGCTCCGCCGCTGATTGCACTAGCCACTGCCTGATTCGACAGTTGTAAGGTTACTTGGGTTCGCCGTCACCGCCGCCATCGCGTCCGCCGGGATGTTCGCCGCCGCCGCTATGCGGGGCTGCGGCGTGGGAGGCGCTGGCGTGCTCTTCCTTGGCTTGGGATTTGCTGGCTTGCGATGCTGCCTTGGCTTGCGACTTGTTGTCACGTGATGCTGCTTTGGCCTGCGATTTGCTATCCCGCGCCACTGCGGGACGGCCTGCGTTCGGTCGCGCGCCACCCGCGTTTACCGCTTCGCCATTGTGGCCCGCACCACCGTTGCGAGCTTCCTGTGACCTTCCAGAATTTCCGCGAGATGCCGCTTCGCCGCCTCCACCGCGATAGCTTCCGCCGCCAGCGCTCTCGAAGCGGTGGCTGCCCCAGCCGTGCTCATAGCCCCAGCCGGCCCACGGGCCCATGCCCAGGAAGATGCCGTTGTAGAAATACCCTGGCCCATAAAAGCCCATTGGCGAGCAGGCGTAAGGCGCGTAGTCGTAATAGCCGTAGGAACAAACCGGTTGAACGCCGATGTCGACAACAACCTGAGCCCTGGCTGCTGGCGCAATGGCCAGGCCCGCCAGCAATGCTGTCGTACCAACTAAAGCTTTGAGTCCGTGCATGTTTGACCCCCCTTAAGGTGTCTGCGGTTGCCTGTAGTGCGTGGGATGCTCCGCAACCGCGATGAATCATCCGGCTGCAGCAGCCTCCATAAGGATTTTGGATCTGTCCTCGAATTTCCCTCACGCTCTCGGGGGCTATTGTGTATCTATCCTTACGTTTTCAACTCTAGGCTTCGCCATGGCCTGCGTCTGAGCAGTAAGGACCAGCTCGTTTGCCCGGGGCGCTCCCTCATCTCAGGCCCCTGTTCTTACGGTGTTAGCCTCGAAGGTTATGGCAATTCCTTCTCGGGTGGACTTTCTGGTAGTGGGCGCGGGGGTGGCTGGGCTGCGCGCAGCAGTTGAATTGGCACGCCACGGCGAGGTTCTTGTGGTCACGAAGGAGTCGCTCGGCGAATCCAACACCCATTACGCGCAGGGTGGAATCGCCGTTGCCACGGAAGGCGATGCGGACATTGCGCTGCACCTTGAAGACACCGTAAATGCCGGCGATGGAATAGTTTACCGCCCGGCGGCCGAGATGCTCGTCGGCGAAGGACCGGTGCGAGTGGCTGAGCTGATGGAGTGGGGTGCGGCCTTCGACAGCCGGGCCGGTGAGCTGCTACGCACGCGCGAGGGCGCACATTCGCTGCCCCGCATCCTGCATGCAAACGGCGACGCAACGGGAGCGGAGATCAGCCGCTCGCTGGTTGCGTTTGCCCGCGGACACCGTCGCATCCAGTTCGCGGAATGGACCATGGTGACCGGTCTGATTGTTGCCGAGGGACGCGTCATCGGGGCCGATCTGGCCAGTGCCGCGCCTCTTGCCGCGGACTCTCAGCCGCATCGAATCGCCGCCCGGTCCGTCCTGATCGCCTCGGGAGGCGCGGGGCAGGTCTACTCGGATACCACCAACCCCGCCGTAGCAACCGGGGACGGTATCGCCCTGGCATGCGAGGCGGGTGCCGGATTGGCCGACATGGAGTTCTATCAGTTCCATCCCACCGCGTTGGCCATCCCAGGCGTTCCGCGATTCCTGCTCTCTGAAGCTCTGCGCGGCGAAGGAGCATATCTGCGCAATGATCTGGGCGAACGGTTTATGGAGCGCTACCACCCGCTCCTCGAGCTGGCGCCGCGCGATGTGGTGGCACGGGCGATTGCACGGGAGGGCATGGGCACCGGCGAGGCAAGGCCTGTTTATCTCGACATGCGCCATGTGACAAACATCGACCTGCATCAGCGCTTTCCGGGCATCAGCGCCTTCCTTGCACAGAACGGTCTTGACCTCGCCCGCGACTTGATTCCCGTCCGGCCTGCTGCACACTACCTGATGGGTGGAATCCGAACGGACCTTAATGGGCGCACAACACTGGCCGGCCTTTATGCCGCCGGGGAAGCTGCCTGCACCGGCGTTCACGGAGCTAACCGGCTAGCCTCGAATTCGCTGCTTGAAGGGCTCGTTTTTGGCGCGCGCGCCGCTCAGGCCATGCTGGCCGATGGGCTGCTTTTCAGAGCCTCCGAAGCACCTCCGCCGGCCTGCGGTGCGCTGTCAGTAGCTGAGGAAGCTCGAGTGGAAGCCGTCATAGCAGAGCTGCAGGCAGCCATGTGGAATTGTGCCGGCCTGCTGCGCCAGGAATCCACGCTGCGCGATGGACTTGCCGTCCAGGAGGCCTGCGCTGCCGGTCTGGCCGACTTCGCAAATCAGGGGAAGGGCAGTCGGCGGTTTGCCGAAGCCCAGGCGCTTACGCGCGTCGCGGGAGCTATTCTTCGCTCGGCATTGGCTCGCACCGAGAGCCGCGGGGCGCACTTCCGCAACGACTATCCCCAACGCGACGATGATCGTTTTCGCAAGCACTCCGTACTGTATGAAGACGGGCAGGTTCTGTTCGAGGAGTGGTGAATCTTCATCGTTCTGCGTCGGAAGACTGACTCTCGATCCCAGTTCCCTGATCCCTGTTCGCTGCAATCCACGACACGACCGCGCATACCGCCAGAATAGTCCCCATGATGCCGAGCGACAGCGTGATCGGCACGTCGATCCAGCGCGCAAAAAGCATCTTGAGAGCCACAAAGGCCAACAGCGCTCCAAGCCCATAGTGCAGATAGCGGAAGCGGTCGAGGAGTGCAGCGAGGGCAAAGTAGAGCGAGCGCAGGCCCAGAATGGCCGCGATATTCGACGTGTAGACCACGAATGGATTGTGGCTGATGGCCAGCACCGCTGGAATGGAATCCATGGCAAAAAGCACATCGGTGACTTCGATGGCCAGAATCACGGGCAGCAATGAGCCTTTGGCTGGTTGCAGCTTGCGAATCCATTCTGGGATGGCCGCGTTGGCCGAACTGCCGCGCACCAGCCGCCAGGCCGCATAGAGCAGGAACAGGCCGAAGATCCAGGTGATCCAATCGAAGCGCTTGAGGAGCGTGATGCCCGCGGCAATAAACAGCGCACGCAGCACCACGGCTCCGCCCACGCCCCACAGCAGCGCGTTGTGCTGGCGCTGCAGGCTGATTCGAAAGCCCTGAAAGATGACCAGGAAGACGAAGAGATTGTCCACGCTGAGCGAGGTTTCAATGGCGTAGCCGCCCACCCACTCAAGCGCCGTTTGACGGCCCTCGGTGAGGGCGATCCACGCCGCAAAACCTGTGGCCGCCAGAAGAAGTCCAGCCGTTCCCAGCCAGGCAAATAGTTGAGGGTAGCGCGTGGAGCGGCGGTGGCCGGGCAGCAGGGAGTCGACCAGCAACAGCGCCGCCACTGCCGCATGAAACCCCACCCACCAGACCCAGGAAACGCCGGCAATCATAAGCTGAATGCTACAGGAAGGCATGGAGCCATGATTTGCGTTGGACCCAGACGATTATTCGAGCACGAGCAAGTTCTTGCCGTAGCGCGGCCCCGCCAAATGCCTCATCGCTCTGTCGAGCGTCACCAGAACGCCGTTGCTTTTCACTGCAAGTCCGAGCAGGTAAGCATCGGTGATCTGCTGATGACCGAAGATCCTCCCGTGAAAGGGTTCGGCTAGTGAGGTCCAGCCGGCGTTCATGGGCCAAAAGCGGTAGAAGGGATCGTTGACGAAGCTTTTCAGCAGATCGGTAGCCTGTTCCAAAGTCCGATTGCCGGCCGCAGAACTGGTGGACACGCGAAGAAAGCCAGCTTCAGAAAAAGCGCACAAGCCCCAATGAAGGCCGGGGGAGTTAAACCACCGCGCCACGGCACGATGGTGAACGTGCCCCGGATCGAACAGCGCTACCAGAGTGTTTACATCCAGCAGATATCTCGTTGCGCTCAATCGTCGTACTCTTCCAGTGCCGCCTTCACCATCTCAGTTGTGATGACTCGTCCATCTTTCCGCGGCGGAAACATGAGCGTTCCTTTGGGTCCGCGGACGAGACCTGAGGATGGGGATTTGTCCGCGAGCCGTGCTTCCTGAGCTTTGCGCACGAACTCGCTGATGGCCGCGCCCAGCGTGATTCCCTTGCCTTTGGCGCAGAGCATTGCTAGCTCATAGGCGTCGTCGTCAAGTGTAACGGTGGTTCTCATGAAAGCATTATGCATCAAATCGAGATCTGATGCAATTCTAAAAAACTGATGCATACACTTAGATCATACATCAATCGTGGCTACTGTATCAATTGAAACGGGTTGTGTTCGTGATGTCCGGCTTACCGCTGATCGATAAGCCGTATCGTCTCCATGAAGACGTCGCCGTCGATGGTCAGGCTGTGGGCGCTGATTTTGTCCAGGGTGTCCTGGGCCGTGTGATGGTAGCTGTTGTTGGGGCCATAGTCCAGATCGATTACGTCGATCGAAGGAACGCCGCGCTCGACAAAAGCGAGATGATCGTCCTCGACCGCTTCCTCGGTCTGGAAGAAATAGCGGTCGTAGCCGAACTTATGAGCGGCCTGGCGAACCAGATCGACCAGCCAGCCGGTGGACTTGGTCTCGCGCTGAATGTCGAGCTCCTTGTCACCGATCATGTCGGCCAGAATAAAGGCCTTGATCTTGGCCAGCGTCCCGTCGCGGCCCCACTTCGCCGCCAGGTGCCGGCTGCCGTAGGTTGAGTCCGAGGCCGACCAGGCTTGAATGGCTTCTTCGCCGTCAAAGAAGACCAGCCAGACTGAGTAGCCTTCGAGCGTCTTGCCGCGAAGCTGCCCCGCGATGGTCAGGAGCAACCCGGTCGTCGAGGCTCCGTCGTTGGCGCCGACAAAGTTGATGTTGCGGAGCGGGTAGTTGGTCTCGTAATGCGTGCTCAGAACAATCACGCCGTCCTTCTTGCCGGGGAAGCGCACGATGAAGTTGCGCATGTCGACTGGGCCGATAGGGGTGTTGGCGGTGAAGGTGTTCTCTTCAAGCTGATCGTGCTTGAACTGATTGCGCAGAAACTCTTCGGCCTTGAGGTGCCCTGCGCTGGTGGGCCAGCGCGGGCCGATGGCGACGAACTGACGCGCGTAGTCGAGGGCCTTTGCGCCGTTGAAATGGGCCTGGGCCGGAGCGGCGAGCGGGGCGGAAAGCAATGCAAGGCATGTCGCGATTCTGAACCAGCGTTGAGGTCTCCTAGGTCTCATCCGCCGCGGCGGAGAGACCTGGGGCACCCGGCAAATACTGCCGGTCGAGGTTTGTGGTCTCCCACCCTTGGCACAAAAAGTCGCCGCGGCGGATGCCAAGGATGGAACACCCAGCATTTTCGCTACGACTGTCTTCAAATCCGAGAAAAGGATCATAGCGCGGCCTCTTTGGCTGCCTTGGCCTTGCGGCGGGAAGGATGCACCCACCAGGCAACGCCGATGCCTATCAAATAAAGGGCCAGCATGGGTACGGCGTAGATGCACATGGTCCATGGGTCGGGGCTGGGCGTGATGATGGCCGCTACCAGAAACACCGCCAGAATGGCATAGCGGATGTTCTTCCACAGGAATTTCGGACTAACGATGCCGAACATGGCCAGAAAAAAGATGAGGATGGGCATCTCAAAGCTGATTCCCAGACCCAAGATGATGGAGAGAAAGAAGCTGGAGTAGTCCTCAATAGTGACCATGGGCGTGAAGTTGTGGCCGAAGTCCACGATTAGAATCTTCAGCGCGCCGGGCAGTACGTAAAAGTAGCCAAAGGCGGCGCCACCCAGGAACAACCCCACGGTGGCTGCCATAAAGGGAACCACGAAGCGTCGCTCTTTCTGGTAGAGCCCCGGCGCAATGAACAGCCAAACCTGATAGAGAATCAAGGGCGAGGCCAGGATCGCTCCGCCGACCAGCGAGACCTGCAATTGCAGGTTCAAGGGGTCCATGGGGTGGGTGAAGACGAGCGACTTGCCGATGTGGTTCAACGGCGCTTGAATGAAGGTGACAAATGGATTGCGGAAGATCCACGCGATGAGGAAGCCCGCAGCCAAGTAAATGGCCGAGTGGACGATGCGCCGGCGCAGTTCGTCCAGGTGCTCCATCAGACTCATACCGGGCAACTCGGCACGCTCTGTGACCGCCGCGCGCGCCTTGCCGATTGCGTCCGCGGGATCAAGCATGACGGGCGGCCTGCTCTGCTTCCGGCGTTGGCTTGTCCGCGGAGGTTTGTTCCGTCGATTCCGCGTTTTCGGCGCATTGCGCGTCGGCAGCCTCTGCAAGGGCACTCAGAGTGTTGGGCCGCGCTGCCGGCACTTGCTCCCCGGTCGATGGGGGTTGAATGCGGGGATACGTCTCGTCGCCTGGCGTCTCGGAGGGCGGCGCAATCGCCGGAGGGTAAACGTCCTCGCTCGGTGTGGGAACTTCGGTCGTCGCGGAGGGAATTGTGGCATCAATGGTAGAAGCGGCCTCCGGCTCCGGTGCGGAGAGCTGCGGCGCCGTTGACGTAACGGCCAGCGCTTTCAGCCGTTCTTCTTCCTTCTTGCGCCGGTCGGCCTCCTCGGCGTTCCGCAACTCCTCTTCCATCTGGAACTTGAAGTCGTTGGAGGCTTTGCGGAACTCGTACATCAGCTTGCCGATCTGGCGGCCGATCTGGGGCAGACGACGCGGCCCGAAGACCACAAGCGCCATCACCATAAGGATCAACGAGTCGGCCATCCCCAGGTTGGCCATCTGAATTGTCTGCTGCGTTACCATCGAGTGCAATGATACCTGTCAACACAAGGCGCTCACAAACGGCACGGGCCTGTCACACGGTCAGCATCACCAGCTAAAGCCCCCTGAGGGCGGCGGCCATAGGCCCTGAAGCTGCCGCAAGAGGACGATTCGGCCGAAATGGTATGCGTTGTGTGCGCCCAGGCTTTCCAACTGCTCCCTGACCGTCATCACCCGGGTGGGTTCGCCTGGGCGGGATGGGCAGCGAACCTGCACTTCTAGCCGGTTCGCGTCGCATGCCGCCGCAGCTGCCTCCTTGTTGGCGGCGAAAAACCGTTGGCGCAGCTGGTCCCAATCTTCTCTGGCGGCATCGCCTGGGGCCGGAAATCCATCCGAAGCGTGAACAGGGTAGGGGGTTTCGATGCCGCGGACCCAGTCCAGGGTCACCTGCTGCCAGAAGGCGATGTGCCACAGCTCTTCATATATGGTGCGCGGTGCGCCAGCAATCACTCGGTGAGCGGCCTCCCCTGAGAGTCGTTCAAGAATGACTGCCGGCGGCGTGTGCGCACTGTCGCCAATCAGCACCTGCTCGAGCTCGTTCATTTTCGCCCCCTTTGATGGGTCCAATGAGCGAGATTATTGCATGCGCATCCCTCCCTGCTGCGTCTGGGGTAAAATGGTTCCAGATGGGTGGGGTTGAAGCTTTCCGGCTTCACCCCGCATCTATCGTATGGAAAGGGCTGCAACAACCCCGTGGATGGGGAAGCCTGGGCTTACCGGCGGATTCGCCGAAGAGCTCTGGAATGTCAGTGCATCCACTGCAGCCAAAGTTTGCTTTCAACATCCCCGTCCGCTGCCCAAATTAGGGTGAGCTGGACTGAAGGCGGAAGAAAATGAGTCTTGTACTTGACGATCTAACGGCGGCCTCGTCCGTCGACAGCAGTTGCAGCCTGGAAAACTATCTGGCGCTTCCTGACCATTCGATGGACGCACGCATTGCCGAGGCGCGAGCCAGGCTTGGCGCAACCACCATTCTGCTGGGCCACCACTATCAGCGCGACGAGGTAATCCGCTTTGCCGACTTCACCGGCGACAGCTACAAGCTCTCGAAAATCGCCGCCGCTACCGACGCGCAATACATTGTCTTCTGCGGCGTCCACTTTATGGCTGAAAGCGCGGACCTCCTGGGCCGCGACGGCCAGCAGGTGATTCTGCCCGACTTGAACGCCGGCTGCTCGATGGCCGATATGGCCGAAATCTCGCAGGTTGAAGCCTGCTGGGAGGCGCTCGAGCGCCTCGGCCTTGCGGATGGGATGATTCCGCTCACCTACATGAATTCCAGCGCGGCCATCAAGGCTTTTTGCGGTGAACGCGGCGGACTGGTTTGCACCTCGTCGAACGCCCGCGCTGCCTTTGAGTGGGCCTTTGCGCGCGGCAAGCGTGTCCTCTTTTTGCCCGATCAGCACCTGGGCCGCAATACCGGCTTTGCCATGGGCATTCCGATGAAAGAGATGGTGGTTTGGGACCCGTGGGCTCTCCAGATTGGATCGAATCAGGGTGGCCAGACGAGGGAAGCTCTGGCTGCGAGCCGTATCGTCCTTTGGAAGGGCCATTGCGCCGTCCATCAGCGCTTTCTGCCCAGCCACGTCGATCAGGTGCGCGCCAAATATCCCGGCATTCAGGTCATCGTCCACCCCGAGTGCCGCTGGGAAGTCTGCCAGAAAGCCGACGCGCTGGGCTCGACCGAGCAGTTGATCAAGATTGTCGAGGAGGCTCCCGCGGGGTCGATGTTCGCCATCGGCACGGAGATTCACCTGGTCAACCGGCTGGCCCGCCGCTTTGGGCCGGAAGGAAAGCGCATCATCACGCTCGACGACACCGGCTGCCTGTGCACCACCATGTACCGCATCAGCCCGCAGCACCTGGCTTGGGCCCTGGAAAACCTGATCGACGGCCGCGTGGTGAACCGTATCCAGGTGCGGCCCGGAGTAAAGCATTGGGCCAGAGTGGCCCTCGACCGGATGCTGGAAATCGGTTAGACGCGTGAAACCCGGGAGCGCAACTCAGCCCTCCATCAGGGGCTCGGTAAACTTGAGCTCGTTGCCAAATTCATCTTTGATGCGAAAATCGCGGTTTCCCCAGGGCCTGCGCACGATGCCCCCAGATAGTTGTGCTCCGCTTCTCTGGAACTCCGCGTAGAGGGCATCGAGGTCCAGGGTAAAGATATGCACTCCAACGGGTGTATGCACGGTCGCGTCGTCCTGGAACAGGTGAATGGCAACGTCGTCGCGCTCGACGATCGCGTAACCGCGATCTGCCATTTGCACGACGACCCGGAATCCCAGCTTTTGCCGGTAGTGGTCAAGGGCTACGGGCAAACTGTAAACCGGAAGTTCGGGCGCAATCCGTGAAAGCTTTGCCATCGTTGATTCTCCCTCCGAATGGAATTGAAGAAGCCGCAGACGGTCAGGCTAACATAAAAGTGCAGCTTAGGCCCCACGCAATTCATGAATCAAAGTCCCCTTGAGTTTTCCCGAAACATCTTCATTCTCTCCACCGGGTGTTTTCGTCGTATCCTATATGTAAGGGCATTTCCTCATGAAGACGTTCACTCTGGAAGAAGCGCAATCGTTGCTGCCGGTGCTTGAGTCGCTGCTCAAGCGTGCTGTGGAAGGCAAGCAGGCTGCGGAGCAGGTGGAGTCAGGCCTGTCTGAGCTGGCTCGGCGTATCTATATTTCCGGCGGCATGAAAGTTGACGTAGGCAGCGTGGCCAAGCTGCGCGCGGAGATGGAAGCCCACCTGCAGCGTGTGCGCGAGAGCATAGCCGAGATCGATTCCATCGGTGTGCAGGTCAAGGACCTCGAAGGCGGTCTGCTCGATTTTCCCTGCCGGGTCGATGACCAGGTGGTGCTTCTCTGCTGGCGTATGGGCGAGCCAGCCATCGAGCACTGGCACACGGTCGAAGCGGGTTTCCAGGGCCGTCAGCCTCTCGATGAACGCTTCCGCCGCCGCTCGACCTCTGGCGGCCGGCCCAACTAACCCCGTGTACATCCCTGAGCAGGAAGTCCGGGGCCTCCTCACCTACGAAGCTCTCATTCCCGCGATTCGCCAGGCACTGGTGGACTACTCTGCCGGACTAGTCGATCAACCCGCGCGCACCGTGCTGCGCGCCGGCAATGCGGAGGGCTTTTTGAACGGCTGGTTTGCCGTGATGCCAGTAGTGGCCGGCGACGTGATGGCCGTGAAGACCGTGACCTTTTACCCTGGAAATGCCGAAAAAGGGCTGCACACCCACATGGCGGTCATTGAGCTTCTGCGCCGCTCCACGGGCGAACCGCTGGCGATCATGGATGGCCGCGTGATCACCGAGATGCGCACTGCCGCGGTCTCAGCGGTGGCTTTGAGCGCCCTGGCATCGGACAAAGCAACCAGCCTGGGCATTCTGGGTTCGGGAGTTCAGGCGCGGTCACACATCCAGGCATTCCGCTTGGTTCGGGGCTTCAAAGACGTACGCATTTGGAGCCGCAATCCCGCCCATGCCGAGCGGCTGGCAGAGCAGACCGGCGCCCGCGCCGTGCCCATTGAAGAGGCTGCGGCAGCCGATGTTGTGCTCACCGTAACCGCCTCGCCCGAACCGGTTCTCGAAGGCCGCTGGCTGTCGCCTCACGGGCTGGTGCTGGCCGTAGGAGCCACGGGCGCCAGTTTGCGAGAGCTGGACGATGAGGTTATGCGTACCAGCTTCGTGGTCGCCGAGTCCCGCTCATGCGCGGAGCGCGAATCGGGAGACGTGCGGCTTTCCGGCGCCAAAGTTGACGCCAAGATCGGTGAAATCCTCTCTGGCTCCGTGGCTGCTCCGTCCAATGGACGCATTGTCTTCAAGTCTGTGGGTATGGCCATTGAAGACCTCACCGCCGCCAGGCTCGTGTGGCACGCGCACAGCCTTATCCGGAAGTAGAATCGCCGGTCGCAGCATCCCGAAGCCGCCCCTAACGTTGCGATTCATCCCTCAAAGCCGGGATGCGTGCAAAGGCCTCTCAAAGAGCAAAGACGTGCAGCCGGACGTGCCACTTGGTGCTTTGTCCGGGCTTGAGGGTAACCATGCCGGTGTCCATGTTTCCCCACTCCTTGCCAAAGGGGTCAGCGAAGTTGAACTGGTGCTCAATGGCCACAAATTGCTTGGTGGGCGGCGCGTACATCTGGATGGTCTTGATCTCCGGCGAGAGGCCGACGATATCCACGCCGTAATGGGCGGCCAGATCAGTTACCTGGACGGTTGCGGCGTGACCATGCCAATCGATGTGGCTCCAGTTGTCGTCGACGAAGTTTGTTCCCAGCGGGGTTCCACCGGCGGCGCGCAGGTCGAAGCGGGTTCCTTCAACGGGCAGAATCTTGCCGGTGGGGAAGACGTTGTCGTAGCCATCCACCTCGGCCAGTTTGTCGGCTGGGATGCGCACGCGGGCCTGGGTGCGGTCGCCTGAGGGCAGGTTCATATAAGGATGCCAGCCAATGGCCATGGGCTCGTCTTCAGCGCCTACGTTGCGCGCCTCTATAGTGGCGTCAACAGCCTCGGCAGTCAGGCGGATGGTTACGACAAGTTGCGTTTTGGAGAGCCAGTGGCCGCCAAAGTCGCCGGCGTGAATCACGCCAGCAACCTCTTCGCCTCCGGGAACTTTATGCACTTCAACCGCATCGGTTTTGGACTTGAGGATGAGGCCGTGCATGGCGTGGCGCTCGGCTCCGGGCTTGCTGCCGATATTGTTCGCGGGCAGGGTAATGGTGTGGCGTTGCCATTCCGTGGTGAGGGTTTTGCCGTCGGCTGAGAGCTTGCCGCGAATGCGGTTGGGATAGGGAACCAGAAAGGCCGATCCCATGCGATAGCCCAGGTCGCCGTTGTCGTTGTCGTCCACGTCGAGCATCTTCTTGGCATCGGCCAGGCTGGGCGATGCGAGCACGTCGATGCTGCCCTTGGCAGGGAAATTGGCGGTGATCTGCAGGACCTCCATTCCACGGCCGGGCAGGACGGTGACGCTTGTGAATTCAGGCTTGGTGGTGCTCGTGGGGGTGCGGGTCAGCGTGACGATCTTTTCTCCGCCAATCTCAGGTACGTCCTGAGCGTCGGCGGGGACAAGCACGCCCGACAGCAAAACAGGCAGTGCGACAAACAGCATGTTCAGTGCGTGAATCAATAGTTTCATCTCAATCCATCCCTGGAGGTGCATTTGAATTTTGCGGAATTGCCAGAGGCGCGATGGGAATTGTCCGTCGCTTGAAAGCGAATTCCGGCAGCGGGATCATTCTACGCCAAGCCGTTGGGCAGCGACATGGAACGAGCAGGCTCTCGCCCGTCAATGCAAGTGAAAGCTCTCAAAACGCGACACGAGCAGTAGAATTCTAGAGCATGTTTCGAAAACCCGCTCTGTATCAGGGCACGACTTCAGTCGTGCCGAACAGGGCAGGAAAAGGCGAGGGGTTTTAACCCCTGAGGGATTTCGCACAGATTCCTGCTATTTATGAAACACGTTGTAGGAAATCTGTGCTTGGGGTTGAATCTGTCATTTGACAGCTACCGGAAAGGATGGCCCGGAGTCAGCGTACGGTTGACAGCCAGCGACCGCGTGGACTACCTTCTGGCGTGAATTCGAGACAAGGTTGGCATGACCTCGAAGTCTCGCCTTCTGCACGAGTGAAAGGACAAGTAAAATGACGACACGACGCGAATTTATTGCCGGCGTCTCCGCGACTTTGATTGCGTCCGGAGCCGCGGCGCGAGGAGAAGCCGGCAAGCTCAACATCGGACTCGAACTCTACAGCTTTCGCGCAGATATGAAGCGCGATATACCCGGCACGCTGGCAAAGGCGCGCGCCATGGGATTCGATCATGTGGAAACAGGCAGCGACTACTATGGCCACACCGCGTCCGAATTCAAGAGCATGCTCGACGCGGCAGGCCTGAAAGCCACTTCGCTCCACTTTCAATATGACGACCTGAAAAAAGGCACCGACAAAGCGCGGAGGGATCTCGAAGTTTTTGGCGCGCATTGGGTCGTAATGCCGTGGATTCCGCATGGCAATCAATTTGAGCGCGCGGATGCCGAGCGGGCTATCGGAGATTTCAACGCGTGGGGCACGGCGCTGGCCAAGGACGGAAATAAGTTCGCGTATCATGCGCACGGGTACGAGTTCGCCGCCGCGCCCGAGGCCACGCTGTTCGATCTGCTGGCGCGCTCGACTGATCCGGCGACCGTGAAGTTCCAGATGGACACCTTCTGGATCGTTGTGCCCGGCCAGGACTGCGCCGCGCTGCTGCAGCGCTATCCGGGGCGTTTCAGGCTCATGCATTTGAAGGACCTGCGAAAGGGCGCGCCAATCGGCAACCAGCAAGGCCACGCCGATGACAAAGACAGCGTTCCAGTGGGCGACGGCATCATTCCATGGGATAAGGTGCTTGGCCTGGCGCATCAGCAGGGCTGCGAGGAATATTTCATTGAGGATGAGTCGCCCGATGCGATGATGCAGGTCCCGATCAGCCTCAAGTACCTGAACAGCCGCAGCTGGTAGAGCGGCGATTCGCGATGGAATGCTGCTTGTGAAGGGATGCCGGGCGATTGCATCTAGAATGCGGTCATGGATGTTTCTGCGGATTCTCTTGCGGCACTGAATGCACGCATTGTGAGCTGCGAGCGATGTAAGCGGCTGCGGACATACTGTGCTGAGGTCGCACGTGTGCGGCGGCGTGCCTATACGGACCAGGTATATTGGGGCCGGCCAGTGCCTTCATTCGGCGACACGGAGGCGCGGGTGTTGGTGCTGGGGCTGGCGCCGGGGGCGCATGGTTCCAATCGAACGGGGCGGCCGTTTACCGGCGATGGTTCGGGTGAGTTTTTGTATCCGGTGTTGCATGAAGCGGGGTTTGCGTCGCAGGCCAAGGCGGTTTCACGAGACGATGGCATGAAGCTTACAGGGTTGTGGATCAGCGCGGTGGTGCGCTGCGCTCCGCCGGGGAACAAGCCTACGCCGGAGGAACAGCGCAACTGCGCGCCGTGGCTGGACGTGGAGATTGGCCTGCTGAGCAAGCTGCGCGTAGTGGTTTGCCTGGGCAAAATTGCCTTTGACGGGTTCTTGAATCACCAATTGCGCGCGGGCCGGATTGCGGCGCGGGCGGGATTCGTTTTTCGCCACGGTGCGGAGTATGCGCTGCCGGGAGGGATGATTTTAATCGCGAGTTATCATCCATCGCTGCAGAACACTAACACCGGCAAGCTGACGCGGGCGATGTTTCTTGATGTTTTCAAGAGAGCGCGGGCAGCGGCGGAACTGGAGTGAGTGGAGAGTGCGGGTGGTTTCTTGAGAGAAACTGCGATTTATTTGTCGTCCAAAGCAGCGTTGAAGGTTCGGGCGAGGAAGTACTTTTCACTCGCCAGATCCTGCGCGGCTGCTGTTACGCTTTCAGGCCGGCCAAGGTCGCGCCAATAGTAATCGTCAGCGCGAAAGGCTATTATCTTTTCTCCCTGTGCGGCGAGGCGCAAGTAGGCATCAATGATGGAGAATGTTCCGTTTTCCTGCATTTTCGCAAAGATTTCCGAAGAGATGATGTGGATGCCGGAAAAGGCCAGCGTCTGCACAGTTTGGGCAGGCCGCACAGTTAGAGCGTCGTCGGATTCTGCTTTTGCGTCGCGCCCGGCTTGGCGACCACAGAACTGGCCTTGCTCGTTGAAGAGCAGATAGCGCGAAGTTTCCCGGTCTTGAACTGCCAGCGTGGCGAGGGCGGCATGTTCGCTGTGAAACCGCATCATGCGCCCGAGATCGATGGTGCTGATGACATCGACATTGTGCAATATAAATGGCTCATGCAAGCTCACGCTGGAATCAAGGAAGAACCAGGCAGCATTCTTCAAGCCGCCGCCGGTGTCAAGCAGGGTCGGCTCGCGAGCGACTTCAATACGCATGCCAAAACTGTTATTGGCTTTCAGATATTCGAGAATCATGTCGGCGTAATGATGCGTGTTAACGATTACCTCGCGCACGCCAAATGCGCTCAAGCGGTTGAGGGCGATCTCCAACAGCGTGCGGCCGGCAACAGTTACCAACGCCTTGGGTCGGTCGTCGGTGAGAGGCCGCAGGCGCGTGCCCAGGCCGGCGGCCAGAATCATCGCCTTCATTTGCCCAACTTCTCTAGTTCCATCTTCGCGGGTTCCATTTTTTCCAGGTCCATCTTTTCGAGCTCGATATGCCGGACAACCACCTCCACCCCATTGCTGCCCCGCAGATGCTTCGCCAATTGCTCCGCCAGGTACACGGAACGATGCTGGCCGCCGGTGCAGCCGAACGAGACCATGAGGTTTTTGAAGCCGCGGCGTTGGTAGCTGCTCACACTGGCATCCACGAGAGACAGAACGTTGGAAAGAAACTGATGCACGATTGGCTGCTGATTGAGATAGTCGATTACCGCCTCGTCTTTGCCCGTCAACTGCCGGAAATATTCTTCACGCCCTGGATTGGGAAGACTGCGGCCGTCGAAAACAAACCCGCCGCCGTTCCCTGACTCATCGGTTGGCATTTCGCGGTGGAATGAGAAGCTGAAAATCCTGACCGTCAAATTCTCAGCGGAAGAAGCCAGACCCTGCAGTTTCTCCGATGCCAACATGCCATTGAAGGCATCCATCAGCGCGGGCAGGGCGATGGGCAGCTTGACGTGATGAGCAAGCCAGCGCAGGTTCTTGAGCGCGTATGGAACGCTTTGCAGGAAATGGGCCTTGCGCTCATAGAATCCCCTGAATCCGTAGGCTCCCAGGGCCTGCATGATCCGCACGTAAACGTACGCGTAATAGTACTCCATGAACGCTTCGCGCTTGAAGTCGATGAAACCGCCAAGGCAGTCGAGATAGTAGTCGAGTAATTCCTGGCGCAAATCCGGCGGCAGATCGGCCTTGCCATCGTAGAGCAGAGACGCGATGTCGTATTGCAGCGCGCCTTTGCGGCCTCCCTGGTAGTCCAGGAAAAAAGGCTGTCCATCGCGCAGCATGATGTTGCGAGATTGGAAATCCCGATAGAGAAAATAATCATGGCCGGCGGCCAGCAGAAACTTCGTCAAGCGGCCGAAATCATGCTCCAGCGCCTGTTCGTTGAAGGGAACGCCGGCCAGCCGTAGGAAGTAATACTTGAAATAGTTCAGATCCCAGGCGATCGACTGGCGATCGAAGCTGGCGCGCGGATAGCACACCTTGTAATTCAAATCGCGGCCTGCCTCGACCTGAAAGCGCGGCAACCAGGCCACCACGGTCCGATACGCTTCAATGGCCCGCGGAGCGATGGCGTCGCCGGTACGATTTAGGCCAAGGAATTCAAACAGCGTTGTGTCGCCGAAGTCTTCTTCAAGGTAGGCGCCGCTGCTCAAATCCTCCCCATAAATCTCGGGCACCGGCAATCCGTGGCGGCGAAAATGTTTGGAGAATTCAAGGAAAGCGACGTTCTCCTCGCGAACGGAATACAGAATGCCGATGGCGCTGAATTTTCCGCCGGTCAGCCGGACGATGGTCCGTCCCGAGCCGCCAAGCTGGCCCTGAAGCGGATGCACGTGCTCGGCCCGCATCCGGTAACGCTGTTCAAAAAGCCGTTTTAGAACGTCCATGAATTTCTTTCCGCGAATTGCTCAAGCTGCTTCACAAAGATACTCAGCCCCAAGGAGCGCACGCAAGGCACTTCGATCAGTTTCTCACTTGATAGTGCGGGGAAGACGCCGAACAACTCGCGGCGCTAGATAGACATTCTCAGGCTCAACAGAAAAATTGGAACCATCCCAAACCCATCGGATAGGGCGTGAATCTTGCGCAGCCCGGCCCCCTTCGATCTGGAGTCTAAATTCCAATGTTTGCAAATTGTGAGCGGAGAAATGGCTGGTGCAATTATGTGAGCGCTGTATTGAGGGTGTTGCTTAATTTGAAGATTGCATGTAACATCTTGATTCTATTGGAGCGGGAGACCGGGATCGAACCGGCGACATTCAGCTTGGGAAGCTGACGTTCTGCCACTGAACTACTCCCGCCCATTAAAATCAATCACTTACGAGATTGATTCAGGCTTACTATCCAATTTACTATCCATTTAGCTTTAATCGACACCAGATACCCGATGAAAAAGGCGGTTAATGCCCTACCGAAATCCCACCACCCAGCATCCCAGCACGTACAGTGTGGAGGGAATGGATAGTAAATGGCTAGTAATTCTGCTGGCCGCAAAGCCAACCTGAAACAGTATCGCGCAGTGAACAGTAAATGGCAATTTGTCCCGGTGGTCAAGCACGAAGGTAAACCCAATCCACATCTTGTCCTCATTGACGGGAAGCCGAAGTCCTGGAAGGGCGGCGGCAAGTTCAATCTGGAGTGGTACGAGGACGGGAAAAGGAAGACAATGATCGCGGGCACATCCCCGCGCGAAGCTCGGGATGCGTGGCAACTCAAGACCGGTCAGCTGTCTGGGAACATCGCGACACCAGAAGAATCGAATGAGAATGCTGCCAACAATGGCGGGATCATTACGATAGATGCAGCCGTAAAGAAGTTCCTGGTGGAGGTCAAAGCTACAAAAGGCAAAGCGACCTTGGCCGCGTACGCCCGTGACCTCCGCTGGTTTCAGAATCACTGTAAGAAGCATTACGTTGCCGGTCTGAATCGGGACGACCTGATCGCGCTCTTCGGCTCCGGTCGGGATGAGGGCTTGAACCAGAAGACCATCAACCGAAGAGTGCTTGTCACGCTGATGGCCGCGCGTGGAGCCGGAGTACGGTTGCAACTGAACAAGGGTGACTGGCCGAAGACAATTGAAACGCCGGTTGAGATCCATGAGCAAGAGGAACTGCAACGATTCTTTGCTGCCTGCGATTCGTACGAGCGACTGCTGTTTCAGTTATTCCTATTTACCGGGTTTCGTTCGCGTGAAGTTGCTACTCTCGCGTGGGGCGACATTAACTGGAATGCCGGAACACTATCGGTTCGTGAAAAACTTGAATTCGGATTCAAGCCGAAATCTTACGAGGAGCGTTCTGTCCCAGTGCCAAGGGCACTAATCGCATCCCTCAAGGTATATCGAAAGGCAAATGCGAAATCGTCACTCCTATTCCCCACGGCACCACATTCGCTGCGCCCGAATTACGGCGGAGACAAGCCAGACGCCCACATGCTCGAGATGTGCAAAGTTATTGCGCAACGCGCCGGGTTGAATTGTGGTCGGTGTAAGGCCAAGAGATCGCGGTGCAGCACAAGCCCATGTTGTAAGAAGTGGTATCTCCACATGTGGCGGGACACGTTCGCCACGGGACTGCCGCATTCCTCTCTTGACATTCGTAACGCGCAAATTCTCCTCGGGCATAAGAACATCGCAACAACCGAGAAGTATTTGAAGGCTCTCCGGCTACCTGCCGGCCTATTCACCCGACCTGAACCCCTTCGAAAAGGCCTGGTCCGAACTCAAACAACTGCTCCGCTCCGTAAAAGCTCGCAGCAAAGAAGCACTCTACGAAGCCATCTCTGAACTTTTGCCCCAAATCTCTCCAGACAACGCTCAGGCTCATTACGTCTGGATCACCGGCTTCAAGGACGTAACCCAAAAAAACCGGGATAATGCATTATGAGAGGGCGCCCGTGCTTCAGAGTAAGGTTGGGTCGCCGGCGCAGCCTGCGGGGGCTTTGCCCCCGCGCCCCCAGGATTTAGCGCTTTGGAGCCTCTCCCGATGTGGGGC
>Ga0182024_10002603_pt1 | contig 44431 bp, 34 predicted proteins | sample P32metaG_FD_120480 | JGI IMG/M metagenome (GOLD analysis project Ga0182024, IMG submission 120480) | Permafrost microbial communities from Stordalen Mire, Sweden - P3-2 metaG (Illumina Assembly) | ecosystem: Environmental > Terrestrial > Soil > Wetlands > Permafrost | place: Sweden: Stordalen... | reverse complement strand
GGGGCGAGCTTTCGATTTCCAAAGCGATGCTGTCCCAGATGTCCTGGACTAAGGCGACCCGCTCCGCCACGCTGAGCTGATCAATCCCCAGGGTCTGGAATGTCGGCGGCATCGGCATACTCCCTTTGGCGAAAACGAACCCGCGCCTGAGTTAGCATACCACGAAACACCGCGGCGTCAGCCGCCGCGCCGATCCGGCATCAAGATTCATCAGCCCTTGAAAATCTCCACCGATTCATATGTCGCCCCGAGCACGTCCTTGCTGGCGACGCCGAGCCACCGGTCGAGGATCGTGGCGTAAACGCGGCGGAAGTCGGTGGTGAATTTGAGGTTGCCCATCGCCAGGTCCGACAGGCTGGGGTACTTGCCGGCCAGGCCGGCGTGGACCTTGCCGCCGACGAGCAGCATCGGGGCGGCCGTGCCGTGGTCGGTGCCCTTGCTGCCGTTCTCCTTGACGCGGCGGCCGAACTCCGAGAACGTCATCATCAGCACGCGGTCGCCGTGGCCACGCGCCGCCAGGTCCTTGTAGAACGCCGTCATGGCGCCGGACACCTGCGTCATCAGGTTGGCGTGCGTCGCGGCCTGGGCGGCGTGCGTGTCGAAGCCGTCGATGGAAACGTAGAAGATGCGGGCGCCGAGGTCGGCGTCGATCAGCTGGGCGGCCAGCTTGAGGCGCGTGGCCAGCGGCGTGTTCGGATAGGTCGCCTTGGGCTGGTAGTTCTTGCCGATTTCGTGCAGCCGGCGGCTGCTGGCGTAGGTGTCGGCCGCCGTCTTCTGCACGAACTCCAGCAGGCCGGCGCCTTCCTTCGACTTCACGGAACCTTCGATCACGTCGCGTTGGTTCTTGCCGTCGGCGCCGTTGGCGGCCGCCGTCTGCAATTGGAACTCTTCCAGGGTGGTGATCGACGGCACGCGCACCGGGGCGCCTTCCAGGGCCAGCGGCGACTTCTCGTTGCTGGTCTTGAGGTGGAACGACGGCGCGCCCGGCATCCCCTTGAGCGCCTTGCCGAGCCAGCCTTCGGTGAGGAAGTCGTCCGGCGCGGCCGTCTGCCAGACGTCCATGGAGCGAAAATGCGACTCCGTGGAGTTGGGATATCCGACGCCCTGCATGACGCATAGGGCGCCGTCCTGGAGCAGCCCGGCCAGCCCGTCCATGCCGGGGTGCAGGCCGATCCGGTCGTCGATCTTTTTGACCTGCGACGCGGGGATGGCGAGCGTCGGCCGCGCCTTCTTGTAGTCGTCGTCGTTGAACGGCACGACCATGTTCAGGCCGTCGTTGCCGCCGGTGAACTCGATGACGACGAGCACGGTGTCCTTGCCGCCGGGTTTGCCGGAGTCCGGGGCGATGGCCACGGCCCGGTTCAGGAATGCCGGCACGTTGAGGCCCCAGGCCACCACGCCGGCGGAAGTCAGCTTCAGGAAGTCGCGTCGATTCTGAGACATGGATGCTCCTTGGGTGCGGGCAGGCGAGCGGGGGGCGTCAGCCCTCTGATTCGTCACTTGTTCCGCGGCGCTACGTTAAATCAGGGGGCTGACGCCCCCCGCTCGCCCGTTGCTTGCGCCTAACTCAGTTGATACTCCGGCAGCGTCAACACCAGATGACACAGGGCGCGGATGCGATGGTCGGCGGCCTCGTCCTCCGTCCAGTAGACCGGGACCGTTTGCTTGTAAGCCCGTTGCTGGTAGTCGCGCAAGCGCTGGCGCGAATCGGCCGGGGCGTCGTTTTGCAGGAACAGCGCCAGCAGGAAGTCGAGGATTTCGTCGTCGGACTTCTTGCCGTGCTTGCGGACCAACGCCGCGGGGTCGGTACGGGCACCGAAGCGCGGGTCTTCGGTGGACGTGAGCGCCAGGGCGAGGTTTTGGCGGAACAGCAGCGTCTGGCCGTTGAGCCACGCCGGGCCGCCGTCCCAGCCCTTCACCGACGGCGGGTTGAAGACGTTCTGCCCGAGCTGTTCCAGCACCGGGACCAGGGCGCTCGTGCCGACGTGGCCTTCCAGGCCGCGGACGATCCCCAGCGCGAAATCGGCGGGCGGTTTGATCCTTTTGCGATACGCCGTCTCCGAAAAGAACAGGTTCGACGACAGCACCGTCTTCACCAGGGCGCCGAAATCGTAACCGCCCTTGCGGAACTGCTCCGCGAGCGGCTCGACCAACTCCGCCGGCGGCGCCCCGTCTTCGCTGATGAGGAAGCGGTACAGCTTGCGCGTCAGAAAGCCGGGGGCGGACTTCTGTTCCAGGCAAATCCGCACGACGTCATCGCCGTTCCACTTCCCCGTCTGGCCGAGAACGGTCTTGTCGCCGGCGTCGTGCTGGGCGGCGTTGAAAACGGCGGCGGCGCCCTGGATTTCCCAGCCGGTGAAGGCGCGGGCCGCCTCACGGACGTCCTTCTCCGTGTAGTTGCCGATGCCGAGGCTGAACAATTCCATCAGCTCGCGGCCGTAGTTCTCATTGGGGTTGCCCTTTTTGCTGTCGCGGCCGTCCAGCCAGATCAGCATCGCCGGGTCTTTCGACATCTCGCGCAGCAGGGCGGAAAAGTTGCCGAGCGCGTAACGGCGCATCAGCTCGTTCTGGCCGAGCATGAAGCGGGCGTTCTGCACCTTGGCGTTGCTGGTGGCGAAGTGGTTGTGCCAGAACAGCGTCATCTTTTCCCGCAGCGGCTGCGGGCTGTAGAGCATCCGGTGCAGCCACCACGCCCGCAGCTGCACGCCGTTGTTGGTGTCGGCGATGCTCCGCGCCATTTGCCCGCTGATTTGGTCGTATTCCTCCTGGCCCGGCCCGCCGTCCAGGAGCTTTTGGATCGCCTTTTCGGGACCGTCCTTGACGGCCACGTCCATCTCGGCGGCCGTCGCCCCGAACGCGGCCCGGCGGTAAAGGTGGCCGGCGCGGCGGGCGTCCCACGGCGCCTCGGCGGACGGGCGGTACGTCTCCCACGCCCATACCGGATCGATTTTCTTCTCTGCTGAGTCCGCCATCGCTCATGCCCTCGAATCGTGCGTGTATGTTCGTCGGCGAGTCACTTCGCCGTCTTCCAGCGGAGGTCGAAGCGGAAGGAGTCCGGCGTATACGCTTCCTCGGCGTCCACCGGACCCAGGCCGCGGACCCATTGGGCGAACGCCTTGACCTGCTCCCGCGCCTCGGCCGGCGGCACGGCCTGGTCGAGGATCGTCTGGGTCACCAAACTGTCCTCAAACACCTTGACGAGATCGGCGAAACCGCCGGGGACGAGGCGGAACCGCCGGCACACGGCCGACGCAACGGGCGGCGCCTTGGCCTCCGTTTGTACTTCGTCCACCAGATCGCGGCACAACTCGACCGTCGAAGCGACGACGAACTGGTCGCCCACCCGCGCGAACGACGGCGTGAAGTTGAAACGAACGTCGTTCACGTCGGCCTTATAGGGCGCGTCTTCTCGGAAGCGGTACGACGTGATCTGGCAGTCCTTGTACGTCTCTTCCGTCATCTTCAATTTGACCTGCGTGAGGGCGAAGAGGGCGGCGCCGCGCAGTACCGTCTCCAGGTTGCGGCCGAACGCCTCCGGATCGCGCATCTCGGTGACGACCGCGAAGGCGGGGACGTGCTGTTTGGGCGTGGTCTTGTAGCCCGCCGACTCTTGCTCCACGGCAACGAAGCGGTGATAGGGGCCGGCCTCCGTCAACAGCTTGCTCAACTCCAAACCGGATAGGAATTTGCCCGAATTCTTGTCCGCTTCCTCGAACGATTTGATCTGCTGGTCGCTGAACAGCTTGGCCCGTTCGGTCCAAAAGGCGGCCGGGTCCATGTAGAACGATTCGCTGTAGAGGACGCCCTTCGGGGCCAGGAGCGGACGGGAGCCGGGCTGTCCGTCCGGCGCGAGGTAGATCGATTTGATGGCGCCCATGCCGTCGCGGCCACTCGGCATCCGCACCGTCAAAAGGAGATCGTCTTTCTCCTTGCACAGCGCGGCGCAGACGAACGGCGAACGATGGAGCGTGTCGGCCAGCGTGCCGAAGACGATCGTGCCGGGAATGTCGAGCCGGACGGCGTAAAAGTCCTTGACCGCCTGCTGCCGCTTGACGGTCTCGTAATTGACCCACAGGCTGGCGAGCGGGTCGGCCGGCAGCAGCTTGGCGGCTTCCGTCACCGAGGCCACATCCGCCATGCTCTTTTTCGATTTGCCGGCGTACAGGTCGAGGGCGGCTTGCAGCGCCTTTTCATTGTTGCTGACGAGCAGGCTGGCGCCGGCCACGGCGGCGCAAAAGTCCTTGCCGATGCGAACCGTCTCGACGCCCTGATAGGTTTCCTTCAGCGGCCGTTCCTTGACGCCCTGGCGGGCCAGTTCCTGCTCGACCACGTCCAGGGCCGTGTCGGCGAACTTCTTCATCAGCTTCTCGTCCTTGCCCTGGACGACGAGCAGCGCCGGGCCGGGATCGCCGCCGATCTTCGCGGCCAGCACGGCGCCGCCCCCGGCAAGGCGGTCGAGCAGATCCAGGCGGTCGGCCCCAAGCTCCTTCTCGAAATAGGCGAGGAACTGGTAGTATCGGCGGGAGGTGGTCGAGTCGAGCAGTTCCTTGACGGATGGGAACTGCTGTAACTGTTTGAGGGCGTCGAGGCTGGTCACGGTTTCGACGAGGCGGCGCGGGTTTTTCACTTCCAGCAGGAGGTCGGCCGAGTCGGGTACGAGCCGCAGGGGAGAGGCGGGCTCCTCCGCCGCGGCGCTCGCGGCGAGCAGGGCGACAAGCGTGAGGCCGGTCGCGAAGCGGGGAAGCAGGCGCATGGGGATCGGACTCCTGTGCGATGCGGAAAGCGAGCCGGTGGACAAGGGCATCGGCTAGGAATACTTCACGGGGATGCGGCGTGTTTCAAAAAGCCGAACGGGAGGCCGCCATGAGTCTACGTCTGGCCATTACCGCCGACCTGCATTGGGGCCACCGCACCGGCGCCGCCGCCGTCGGGCGGCTCGCCGCCTACCTGCGGGCCGAGCCGCCCGACGTGCTGGTGTTGGCCGGCGACCTCGGCGTCGGCCCAGCGTTCGACGAATGCCTGGCCCTGTTCGCCGACCTGCCCTGCCGCAAGGCGCTTGTGCCCGGCAACCACGACATCTGGATCCCGGCGGAGGACGCGGACCACGATTCGCTCGAACTGTACGAGCAGCGCCTGCCGGCCAGCGCCGCCCGTTTCGGCTTTCACTACCTGGACCAAGGGCCGTTGCTGTTACCGGAACGCGGCCCGGCCTTGGTCGGTTCGATCAACTGGTACGACTATTCCTGGTCGTTGGAGGAACTGCGGCGGCGCTTTCCCGAGGAGGAACATCGTCTCCACAGCAAACGGTTCACGCGCGGCCGGCACAACGACGCCAACTTCGTGCGCTGGCCGATCGACGACGTTCAGTTCACGGCGCGGGTCGTGGCGAAGTTGGAGCGCGACCTGCACGCCGCGCGGAAGGCCGCGGACCAGGCCATTGTAATCACTCACCACCCGCCGTTCCACGGATTAAGTTTCCCGCGGCCGGACGACTTGCCGCCGCCGCTCGACTGGCTGCTGTGGGAGGGGTTTTGCGGCAACCGCGCGCTGGAAGACGTGTTGAAGCGGAATGGGGAATTTGTCCCGTTCGCGTTCTGCGGCCACACCCATCGGGCGCGCGAAAGCACGCTTGGCCCCATCCGGGGCTACAACGTCGGCGGCGATTACTCGATGAAACGGCTGCTGGCGCTGGACTGGCCGACGGGGACGGTGACCGCGCACGAATTCGCGGATGAGGAAGGGTGACGACTCCGGCAGGCCGGCGCTCACGTCAGCGAATGCAGGTCCGCGTCGCTGAGTTCCTGAATGAAGTTGCAGCCGAGGACGCGCTCCCCCTCCGACTCCGCGACGACGTGAACCACGCACGCCAGGATGGTGACCACGGCCTTGCCGTCCGGGGCGTGCAGCTCCGCGCTAAGCAGGGCGCCGGCCCGAACGTCGTGATCCACGACCAGCGCGACGCCGCCGGCCGAAATGTTCAGTACCTTGGCCTCACGGCAAGGGCAATCTTCGTCCAGGAGGACTTGATAGATCGCCTTGACCTGACAAGAGAAGCGCGACCAGTTGCGACCGTCGAGAAGGTCGGGCCGCTGCTTGACGGCTCCGAAGGCGGCCAAATCGGCGTCGTCCAGCTCCGCGGAGAATCGGCAGCCGAGGACCCATCGTTCGTCCCCGTCCGCCTGGGAATAAACGACGCAGGCAAGGACGGTTGTGGACGGCGCGTGTTCGCGCGGCGGCAGTTCCAGCGCGAGCAGATCGCCCGGCTCGAAGTAACGGCCCACTTCGATCCGGACGCCGCCGGACGAAACGTCCAGGATGCGCGCGTTCAGGAAGGATTCCGCCTGCCCGGTGGCGGGTGTCACCCGCGTTTCCACGTTGACCTCGCGGCGGTCCCAGTGACGGCGATCTTCCTCGGCCTGAGCAGCCGCGAGCGTACCGCAGGCGGGCTTGCGAGTCAAACGATTCCACAAGGATGCGGCGCGCTGGAACACGACCGTCTCCGATCCGAAAGGGGAGTAGCCGGATGAAAAGTCGCCGCGGGTGGAACCCGGACGCGAAGGCGCTTCGCCCTCCCAACCATAAGCCCATTCGGCCGCCCTGTCAAATCGCGGACGGGGAGCGGCCTGACGGCCATCGCGTGGCCAGGCGCGGTCAAACCTTGAACAGCGACTTCGCACCATGAATCCCTTGGCCCCATGAGTTCCCCGGCGATTCGGCACGGCGGGCCGTTGTCCGGATGCGGCACGGGCTTTGCCATTTGGCCGCCCTCGTGATACGGTGAATGAGGCGTCTTCCCGAACCGCTGCGAAATAATGATCGAGTTTGCCTGCCCGGCCTTTCTGCTGCTCGCGCTCACGGCCCCGCCGCTGCTCTGGCTCCAGCTGCGCGGCCGCCGTACCGCCCTGCGTCACCCGGCCGGGCGCCTGCTCGCCGACCTCCCCTTCGGCCGGGCGCGGCTGGCGCGCTGGGGCGGCGCCGTCCTGCGGACGCTGGCGTTCCTGCTGTTGGCCGTGGCCCTCGCCGGGCCGCGGACGCCGGACCTGCGCACGCGCATCGACGCCGAGGGTGTGGCCGTCATGATGCTGGTGGACGTCAGCGGCAGCATGGCCACGCACGACTTCGATTGGCAGGGCGAGCCGATCAGCCGGCTGGACGCCGTGAAGCGCGTCTTTCGCCTGTTCGTCGCCGGCGGCGACGACGCCCATTCGTTCCAGGGCCGGCCGACCGACGCGATCGGCCTGGTGGTCTTCGCCACCCGACCGCAAACCACCTGCCCCCTGACGCTCAGCCATTCGGTGCTGCTGCGTCTTCTCGACGACGAACAGCCGCGCAGCATCCCCGGCGAATCGGAGACCAACATCAGCGACGCGGTCGCCCTCGGTCTGCACCGTCTCCAGAACACCGGCCCACGCCGCAAGGTGCTGGTGCTGTTGACCGACGGCGAACACAACGTCCCGAACCCACGTTCCGACTGGACGCCGCGCCAGGCGGCGCAGATCGCGGCCAGCCTCGACGTGCCGATTTACACCATCGACGCGGGCGGCGGCGCCGGCGTGGCCGAGCCGGGCGCCCCCGGAACCGGAGACAGCGTCGGCGAAAGTCCGGCGTTGGCGCGCGAGCGGGCCGTGCGGACGCTGGAAGACATGGCGAAGATCACGCACGGCCAATATTTCCGGGCCGGCGACACGGCGGGATTGCTCGACGCCTGCCGCGCCATCGACCGGCTGGAACGCACCGACGTGAAAAGCTTCGAGTACCGCAAATACCACGAAGGTTATCCGTGGTTCGCCGGGGCGGCGCTGCTGCTGTTCGCCCTGACTTTGGCGCTGGATCTGACCTTTTGGCGACGGCTGCCCTGATCGGACGCCGACCCGATGCTACGTCACTGGTTCGCACAATCCTGGGCGCTCTACCTGCTGGCGTTGCTGCCGGCGTTGGGGCTGCTGCTTCTGTGGGACCGCTGGCGGAGGCGGAGGGCGTTCACCCGGCTGGGCAACCCGGCCAGTCTGCAAGCGCTGGTGAACGCGCCGCGCGGCCGACGGTTCTGGCGTGGACTCTGTCTGACATTGGGACTGCTGTGCCTCGCCTTGGGGACGGCGGGGCCGCAGTGGGGCCGCGACTACACCCAATCGGCGGCGCCCGGACGCGATCTGGTGGTCGTCCTCGATTGCAGCCGCAGCATGTTCGCGGAGACGCCGAGCCGGCTGGAGCGGGCCAAAACGGCGTTACTGGATCTCACTCAGACGGTTCAGAAGCGCGGCGGCGTCCGCCTGGCGCTGGTGGTTTTCGCCGGCCGCGCCCGCCTGGCTTGCCCGTTGACCCACGACTACGATCATTTCCGCGAATCGGTCGAGGCCGTCGAAACGGATGCGGTCGATCCGGAACTCGAACCCGGTCCCGGCGCCGCGTCCGGCACGCGCATCGGCGCCGGCCTGCATGACGCCCTGCTGGCACACGACGCCCGGCCGGAGTTTCACGGCGTCCAAGACATTCTGCTATTGTCCGACGGCGACGACCCCGCCCACGACGGCGAGTGGCGCGAAGGGGCCGCCGAGTGCCGCGCCCAAGGCGTCCCCGTCTACACCGTCGGCCTGGGCGACCCGAACGTCGCATCGGTGGTTCGCATCGACGGACAGGCGCTCCAGTATCAGGGCGCGGAGGTGCGCAGCCGCCTGGAGGAAGCGCCCCTGCGCGAGATCGCGGAGACGACGCGCGGAGTTTACATCGCCGCCCAAACGCGGACATTGCCGCTGGGCCAAGTTTACCTCGACGCCACGGCCGGCCAGGCGCTCCGCCAGGAGGACGACGACCGGCTGCCGGTTTACCGCCAGCATTACACGTGGTTCCTGGCGGCCGCGTTCGTGCTGCTGTTCCTGGCCGTGGTGATCGGCGACCATAAGCGGCCCGTAATATCGCAGGACTCCACACCACCCACATTCATCGCCGCCGCGAGGACGCCATGAAGACGCGCTGGTTCTGGATCGCCGGCCTGTTCGTGACGGCGGTATGCGCGTCGGCCGCATCGCCCGCGCCGGACTGGCAGACGTTGTTACGCCAGGGCGACGCGGCTTACGAACGCGGCGACTACACGGCGGCGGCGGCGCTGTATGAACAGGCCGGAGACCGCACCACCGACCCCGGCCTTGTCACCTTCGACCTGGCCGCGGCGCAGGTTAGACTGGCCCTAACGTCCGACGCCGACCGCGTTCGGTTGGCGCAGGAAGCGGAACAGTCGTACCGCTGCTGTATCGACGCCGACAATCCACGGCGGGCGCCGGCCCTGTACGGACTCGGCAATGCGTTGCTGTTGAAGGCGGACGGCCGCGACGCCGACGCCCTGAAGGCGGCCGTCGCATCGTATGAACAATGTCTGACGCAAGCGAACCTTGACGCGAACCTGGCCGACGACGCCCGGCACAACCTGGAACGGGCGCGGCTGCTGCTCCTACAGATCGCCCCGACAGGCAGTCACGCGAAGGACGAGCCTTCGACCGGCGACGGCCCGCCCAAGCCGAAGTCGCCGGACAAGACGCCTGGTTCGCAGCAGAACCCCGCGCACGACCCGTCCGGCAGCAAGGTGAAGCCGGACAAGAGCGGCAATCGGGCCAAGCCGGAGGAGGGGATGAAGTCGGTAGAAACGACGGAACATTCGCCGGGCGAGGGCAAGCTTCCGCCGGTGCCGGATGGCGCCGACCTGCCGCCGCTGTCGGCGGAGGACGCGGCGCGTCATCTCGACTTGGCGGCGGAGCGGATTCAAGAAGACCTCAAGGCGCATCGGCGGGCGAAGACCCCGGCGCCGGCGGCGAACGTGCGGGACTGGTGATCCCCGTCGTTCGTGTCGGGGCAGGACGAAAGGGTGATCCACTACACCGGCTCACAGTCCGAAGCAATCGCGTCCCCCACCGCTCGAATCACGTCACGCATCCGTATCTCGTCCAGCGTCCCGATCGGCCCGGCCGATAGGTCCAGCTGGTCCGTAGGAATGCTGGAAATCGTCTCGGCCTGCGCCACGCAGTCCTTCGTCAGCCCAAATTCCCCCGCCCGAAATGGAACGCAATTCGGCAGCGTTGACCGGACGGCGAAGCGTTTGGAGGTGATAACCACCGCGACGACGTAATCGCCGCGGTTCAACTCCTCACGGGAAACCACGACGACCGGGTGCGGGTGGGTCTGGTCGAAGTCGGCCACGTAGATCTCGCCGGGGTTGATCATGTCAGTAGGGGTTCTCCTGGACCCACGCACGTCGCGCCTTGGTTGCGGCCTCCAGCCATGCCTTCCGTTCGGCCTTCTCTTCCTCTTCTTCCTCCAGCAACCCCTTTAGACGCTCGTACAACTCGGCCCGTAGGAGTACATATGTCTCCTTTGTCCGCGGGTCAATGACTTGAACGGGTTCGTCCGATTGCCCTCCGAGAGCCTGCCGTTGCTCATCGGTGAGTTCGATGGTCATCGCTGTCTCCTTTCCGGCATCCTATATGGGCGCGGAAGTCGCCGCAAGCCAGGCGCGGCCGATTGCCGCCCCCCCGCGCCGCCGCTACAGTGACGAAGCCGCGCACACCCCGCCGACTTCAGGAGACGTTCATGTCGTCCGACCGTAACCGTACCAGCCGCCTCACCACCGAAGGCCCCGGCCGCGCCCCCAACCGCGCCATGCTCCGGGCCGTCGGATTCCAAGACGACGATTTCGGCCGCCCCATCATCGGCGTCGCCTCCCTCTTTTCCGACATCACGCCCTGCAACGCCCATCTCGACCGCCTCGCCCGCAAGGGCTGCGAGGGCGTCTACGCCGGCGGCGGGGTGCCGCAAATCTTCGGCGCCCCCACCGCCTCCGACGGCATCATGATGGGCCACCAGGGCATGCGCTACAGCCTCGTCTCGCGCGAGGTCATCGCCGACAGCCTCGAAGTCGTCGCCGGCGGCATGAACCACGACGGCCTCCTCGCCTTCGGCGGCTGCGATAAGAACATGCCCGGCTGCCTCATGGCAATGGGCCGTCTCAATATCCCCAGTATCTTCGTTTACGGCGGCAGCATCCTGCCCGGACTCGGGCCGGACGGCGAGGACGTGGACATCGTGTCCATCTTCGAGGCGGTCGGCCGGCGCCAGGCCGGCACGCTCGACGACAAGACCGTCCACAAGATCGAGTGTGAGGCGTGTCCGGGGGCCGGCTCGTGCGGCGGCATGTACACGGCCAACACCATGAGTTCGGCCATCGAGGCCCTGGGTATGTCGCTGCCGTATGACGCCAGCCTGCCGGCGGTGTCGGCGGCCAAGGAGCGCGAGTCGTTCCTGGCGGGGCGGGTACTCGTCCGCCTGATCGAGAAGAACATCCGTCCGCACGACATTATCACCCGTAAATCGCTGGAAAACGCCTACACGATGGTGCTGGCGCTGGGCGGCTCGACCAACGCCGTGTTGCACCTGGCGGCCATCGCCCGCGAGTCGGGCGTCGAGTGGACGCTGGCCGACTTCGACCGCCTCGGGGCCAAGGTGCCGCACTTGGCGGACCTCAAACCGGGCGGACGTTTCGTGATGAACGACCTGCACCGGGCCGGCGGCACCGCGGCGGTGTTGCGCGGCCTGCTCGACGCGGGTATGATTCACGGCGACTGTATCACGGTGACGGGTGCGACGCTGGCGGAGAACCTCAAGGACGTGGAGAGCATTTTCAAGCGCCGTCAGGAGGTGGTGCGGCCGCTGAACCGGCCGCTGCACGGCACCGGCCATCTCGTCATCCTGCACGGCAACCTGGCGCCGGACGGCGCGGTGGCCAAGGTGGCCGGTCTGAAGACGACGCGCATGACCGGCCCGGCCCGCGTCTTCGACGGCGAGGAGGCCTGTTTCGCGGCCATCCAGAAGCGCGAAATCAAGGCCGGCGACGTGGTGGTGATCCGCGGCGAAGGGCCGGTGGGGGGCCCCGGAATGCGCGAAATGCTATCCGTAACGGCGGCGTTGTCCGGTCAGGGGCTGGGCGAGAGCATCGGCCTCATCACGGACGGCCGTTTCTCCGGCGGCACGCACGGCCTGGTCGTCGGCCACATCGCCCCCGAGGCGTGGGTCGGCGGCCCGATCGCCTTCCTGCGCGACGGCGACCGCGTGACCATCGACGCCGAGAAAAAGGTGGTGTCGGCGGACTTGGACGAGGCGGAGTTTGCCAAGCGCAAGGCCGGCTGGACGGCGCCGCCGATCCGGGCCAAGGGCGGCGTGTTGGCCAAATACGCCCGAACCGTCCGCTCGGCGTCGGAAGGGGCCGTGACGACGTGACCGGCGGCCCTCAGCCGGTCGTCATCGGGTAGCCCTTTTCGCGCCAGCCGCGGACGCCGCCGTCCATCGAGATGACGTCGGTGTAGCCCATTTTCTGGAGGTTGTCGGCCGCCAGGGCCGAGCGGAAGCCGCCGCCGCAGTAGAGGACGATTTCCGCGCCCGCGTCGGGAAAGCGCTGCTCCACGTCGCGTTCGATGATCCCCTTGCCGAGATGGACGGCGCCGGGCAAGTGGTCCTTCGCGTATTCACTCTCTTCGCGCACATCGACGAGATGAAATTTCTCGCCGCGGTCGAGCCGGGCCTTGACCCGATCGACGGTCGTTTCCTTGACGCGGCCGCGGGCCTCCTCCACCAACTTCAGGAATCGCGGAGAATGGTGATGGGCCATGTCGCCCTCTTCGTATCAGGGCGCCCCCGCCGGAGACGGCGTCAGCGTGACGGCTTCCGTGGGCTTGCTCACCGCCTTGTCGTTGTCGTCGGCGTCGATCGCCGCCACGCGGTAGGTCAGTTCCTTGCCGGGAGGCGCCGTGAAGTCCACCCACTCCTGTGGATTGTCCGGGTCGCCCTGGAGGCGCGGGGGCCGGTAGGCGATGACCTGCCACTTGCCGTCGGCGATGCGCCGGTCCACCCGATACCCGGCCGCGCCGTCGGACCCCGGCTCCCAGGCGACCTTCACCGCGTCGTCCTGGTAGGCCGCGGCCGTCACCTTCTCAGGCGCGGAGGGCGGGGCCGAGACCGCGGTCAGGGGCGCGCGTAGGCCAAGGCGGGTGATGGTCTTTTCGTCCGGGAGAATGCGGCCGCACTTGTTGTCGATGAAGGCGCAATCGGTCATCTTGACTTCCTTGTGATCGACCAAATCGCCGACCCAGCCGGGCGTCTGGTTCCAGGCGATCAGCAGGCCGTGGCAGTCGGCGTCCATGCCGCCCATGCCGCCGGGCGCCCCCACGCCGCGCGTGTGGACGTTGTGCGTGATCGCCCACGAAAAGATGGGCGTGCCGTCCCGCTCCCGACCGACGATGCCTTCGCCGTCTTTGCCGGGCATGGAGCCGGTGTTGTTAAAGTGATTGCCGTCGATCCACAGGTCGCGGCCGGCCAGGTCGAAGGCCCGCGATCGGTTGTCGGAATCCGGGCCGGCGGCCTGCCAGCCGTCCAGCGTCAGCACTCCCGAAGCCCCCAGGCCGTACACGTCGTCGTTCTGACGAAGGAAGTCGCGTTCGTTGCGGTTGCCGGTGATCGTGACCCACTGACCGCCGATGTTGTAGCCGGTGTGGCCGTGGTTGTAGACGTAGTTGTCGCGCACCACGACGCCTTCCTCGAAGTAGCCGGGACAGGTTCCGTCCGCCCGCGCCCCGGCCAGCAGCTCCTTGTTGACGTCGATGCCGATCGTCTTGCCGTAATCGAACACGACCGTGCTTTTCTCCTTCGCGGTCGTCTTTTGCGGATACTTGAAGTTCCTGCGGCTGCGCGGGAGGAAGTTGTTGGCCACCAGGACGCGCGACCCGTAGACGGCGATGCGGGCGACGTAACGCGAGGTGTGGAAGCCGTTCGGCCCATAGCCGGGGTCGGAGAAGTCGTCGAGGAGGGCGGAGTCGTCGAGGACACAGCCGAAAACGAGGCGCCCCCGGCCGGCCCCCAGGTATTTCTTGCCGCCGCCCGCCAGGGCGTCGATGGGGTGCGACCCGGAGGGATCGCGCTCGGCCCAGGCGTTTTTGATCTTGTCGCTCAACGGGGCGCCGGCCGATCCCCAGGTCTTGCCCCAGTTCATCTCCGGCCCGAAATCGATGGTCGCTCCGACCAGCTGGACCCAAGCGACGCCGATGTTATTGAGGTTCTTGACGTGCTTGTAGTCGTCGGGCTGCAAGCTGATGACGTTCCAGTCGCGCGGGACCTTGCCGCCGCCGCGTTCGCGGAAGCCGAAGAGGAACTTGGTGGGCAGTTCCAACTTGCCCTCGCTCGCCACGGGCCGGCCGGCCGGCGCCTCGCCGCGGATGACGACGCCGCGGACGAGCATCAGGCCCCTCCCGGGCGGCATGGTGGAGAAGTCATAGGTGCCGGCGGGATAGTAGAGGACGCCGCCGCCTTCGGACAGCTCATCGCGGGCCTTCTCGAACTTGTCGAAAAGCGTCTTGCCCTTGGCGTAGGTCGCCATGTTGATGACGTGCTTCCAGTTCACGCCGTCGGTCCAGGCGGGGTAGCCTTCCGGGCCGGAGTAATAGGTGGCGACCGGGTTGTCGGTCGGGTCGGCGGCCCGCGCGGCGGGGGCCAGGAAGAGGCCGAGGGAGAGCAGGGCGAGCGTTCGGGCTTGGCGGCGGAGCATGGGGAACCTCGCGCGATACGGAGGGGTGTGCGAAGCGTCGAGGGGCAATAATGCGAGTATACGCCGTCGCGGGTGTGAGACAACGCCCCGCCCGGCGTAGGGGGAGCGATCAGGGCCGCTTGAGCCAGCCCGTCCAGGAGCGGGCCTCCATCAGGGTCTCGCCCAACTGCTCCAGCTTATCCAGGTCCGTAATGGCGTGTAAAGCCGCTTCGCCTTCCTCACTCGGTCGCTTGAAGCGCTTCCGGGCCAGCCGGAGCAGCAGCTTCCGCGCCTCGTCCAGTCGGCCTTTTTCCAGAATGCCTTGGTACGTCGTCGAGTCTTCCATTCGTCCCTCGGCTTCCGGTCCTGGTCGCTGCTTCTGGTTGCGACGCTTGATGGTCTGGTAGCATCCCGCACACAACAGCGTAATCCCGGCGAATGCTTCGGCTTCCTCGGTCCATTCGCCTATCTGCATCATAATCCCGTCACACTCCTCGCACCAGGCGTCCGGACTCGGGTCCGACCCCGTACCGTCATCGGCGGAATAGAATCCAAGTCCGGAGCCGCGCGCCAAATGTTGACAGACAAAGGTCGCGTAGCTTTTGCCGTGGGTGGGGCAACGCACTTCAACCGACTGATCGCTCACGGTTGCCTCCGATGCATGACCTCTCCAATCCCTCGCTTGCGCTTCGGGCTGGTAAGATGTCTCAAAACTCCGCGCTGCCCGGCGTCCGCGGGAACGGGATCACGTCGCGGATGTTGGCCATGCCCGTCACGAACTGAACCGTCCGCTCCAGGCCCAGGCCGAACCCCGAATGCGGCACGGTCCCGTAGCGCCGCAAATCCAGATACCACCAGTACGCCGCCGGGTCGAGACGCTGGTCCCTCATACGCTGTTCCAGCACGTCCAGCCGCTCCTCGCGCTGGCTGCCGCCGATGATTTCGCCGACGCGCGGGACCAGCACGTCCATCGCCCGCACCGTCTTGCCGTCGTCGTTCAGCCGCATGTAGAAGGCCTTGATGCCGCGCGGGTAGTCGTACAAAATAACCGGCTTTTGGAAGTGCTTTTCGGTCAAATAGCGTTCGTGTTCCGCCTGGAGGTCGGCGCCCCATTGCGTCGGGAACTCGAACGCCTGCCCCGACTTCGACAGGACATCCACCGCCTCGGTGTACGTCAGGCGCACGAACTCGTTGGTAACAATGCCTTCCAGCGTCGTCTTAACGGTAGGGTCGATGCGCTCCTGGAAGAATTGGACGTCCTCGGCGCAGCGTTCCAGCACGTCGCGGCAGACGCGCTTGAGGAACGCCTCGGCCAGGTCCATGTTGTCGGTCAGCTCGAAGAACGCCATCTCCGGCTCGACCATCCAAAATTCGGCCAGGTGGCGCGACGTGTTGGAGTTCTCCGCCCGGAAGGTCGGGCCGAAGGTGTAGACCTTGCCCAGCGCGCAAGCGAAGATCTCCGCCTCCAGTTGTCCGCTAACGGTCAGGTAGGCCGGCCGGCCGAAGAAGTCCTGTTTGTAATCGACGCCGGCGGCGTCGCGCGGCGGCTTGGCCGGGTCGATGGTGGTGACGCGGAACATCTGGCCGGCGCCCTCACAGTCGCTGGCCGTGATGATCGGCGGGTGGATGTATAAAAAGCCGTGCTCCTGGAAGAATTGATGGATGGACATACAGACTTGATTGCGCACGCGGGCCACGGCGCCGAATGTGTTGCTGCGCGGCCGCAGGTGGGCCTTCTCGCGGAGGAACTCTAGCGAATGGCCCTTCTTCTGCAAGGGGTACGTCGCCGGGTCGGCCCAGCCGTGGACGACGATTTCCTTCGCCAGCACCTCGGTCGGCTGGCCCTTGGCCGGCGAGGCGCGCACCGCGCCCCGAACGGTGACGCTGCAACCGGCGGAGAGTTTCAGGATCTCGTTTTGGTAGTTCGGCAGCGCGGCCTCGACGATGACCTGGACGTTGCCCAGACAGGAGCCGTCGTTGAGTTCAAGGAAACTGAAGCCGCCCTTGGAGTCGCGGCGCGTGCGCACCCAGCCCCGTAACGTCGCGTCCTTGCCGACCGACTCCAGCCGCCGCGCCTGTGCCACGCTCATCGTTTCCATCGTCGTCTCCCGCCCGAGGTCGTTTGGTCCTATGGAGTCAGATTATGCGCCGGGGACGGCCTTCGCACACCCGCTCGTCAAGGCGAACGGCCTTGTCCCGTTCCGCTTCCGGCCGTTACGATGCGGGGAAGGGAGTGTGTGCGCCGAGGCCCGTCCCCGACTCCTCAGGCTAAGGAGGTCCGTCGTGTCTTCTTTGTGCCGATCAACGTCGCTCGCCGTCGCGGCCGCGGCCTGCGCCTTCTGTTGTGCGGCCGCCGACTCGCCCGCCAAGCCGACCAAGGAGCAAATCGCCCAGTGGGTCCGCCAGCTGGGCGACGACGACTTCTCCACGCGCGAGGCGGCCTCGAAGAAACTCTACGAAGCCGGCCAGGCCGCGGAGTCGGCGTTGCAGGAGGCGACGCGCAGCGACGATGCCGAGGTGGCGAGGCGGGCCGCCGAGATCATGGATCGGTTCAAGTGGGGTCTCTACCCGGACGCGCCCAAGAAGGTCGTCGATCTGGTGTCGCGCTATCGGTCGGCCGACGTCGGCGGAAAACAGAAAGTCATCGAGGAACTGCTCGACGCCGGCCCGTCCGGCTACCGGACGCTGCTCAAGATCGCCGCCGCCGAAGAGGACCCGATGGTGCGCGGAGGCGTTTACAACCTCATCACCCGCAAGCTGTCGAGTTCCGCCCCCCAGATGCTCCTTGATGAGGACTACGACTCGCTGGAGCTGCTTCTGGACGTGCTCCTGGCCAACGACGTGGACCAGGGCGTCGGCCACTACGCCGCCTATTACATGATGCGCGGCAAGCTCGACGAGCGCATCGCCCACTTCAAGGCCATCGCCGGCAAGGGGCCGGACGGTCAGCGGTCATGGGAGATCCTTGCTCACTTGTATCATGCGAAGGGCGACCTGGCCGCGGCCCGCGACGCGGCCGACAAGGCCGACCGGCCCGAATTGGCCGACGCCATGCTCTTCGAGGCCGGCGACTGGAAGGAACTCGCCAAGCGTCCGATCCACACCGAATCCAATACGCCCTCTGAGGCGCTGGGTTTTCAGGCCGCCTACCGACGCCTGGCCGGCGATACGAAGAGTTTCGAGGACGCCCTCGCCGACCTACGCAAGCTGATCGACGCGCAGCCGGGAGACGAAGAAGAGCGTTTTTACCTCGCTAGAGTCTATCTTCTTAACGACCGCCCCGAAGACGGCATCGACGTGCTGGTCAACACGCCGAACCGACAGGCGACGGCCTTCGAGTTGTTGGCCGCCCAAATGAAGTACAAGGCGGCGCTCGAGCTGGCCGACAAGGCCAAGGCGGCCGGCTCGACGGAGGCGCCAACACTGGAGATCCTCAAGGCGCGGACGCTCTACCTGCTCGGGGAAAAGGATAAAGCGCAGGCGATCTTCGTCCGTTACGGCGACGGCATCAAGGACGGCGCCGATTTCTCCTGGTTCGAGACGTTGATCGAGGCCGAAATCAAGGTCGGCCTAAAGGACCAGGCGGCCGAACACGCCGCCAGGGTGCTGGGCGCGTCCCGCGACATGGGCTGGCCGGGACGGCTGTTCCCCAAGCTGTTCCCTAAGAATGCGGAAGCGGCCGAGACGCTGTGGGCGATGCTTCGGGAGAAACAGCCCGATCAGGCGCCGGTCGCCGCGATGACGCGGCTGCGCGACCTGCTCGACGGCAAGGCCGCCCCAAAGGACATTGCCGACCTGAGCAAGCAGGTGGAAGATATTATCAAACATCTACCTCTCAAAAGTGCGGACGAGCAACGGAGCGCCCTGGCCGAGTCCGCTCTGGCGTGCAAGGACGAAGCCCTAGCCCGCTCCCTTCTGGAAAAAGCCGGGTCGGCCGCGGCCCTGCTGCGCCTCGGCGATCTGGACGCGGACAAGAAAGAGTGGAATAAGGCGGAGGAGCGTTATACACAGGCCTGGGACAAGGACCACGGCCAGCCGCTGGCGCTGTACCTGAGCGGATGGGCGCTGACGCGGGCCGGCAAAGACAAGGAAGGCAAAAAGCGCATGGAACAGTCGCACTGGACGCCGCTGGGCGACAGTAGACTGCGGCGCGACTTCTCGCGCAGCCTGTCGGAGCGCGGCCAACGTGAGGCCGCGCGACGCGAGGGCGAATTGCTCTTGCGGCTGGGCGCGCCCGGCTCCGCCGACGCCGCCGAGGGGCTGCGCGAGGCCGCCGTGCAAGCGCTCGACCGAAAAGACTACATCGCCGCCGCCGACATGCAGGAGCGGTACACCCTCCGCTGCCTCAACCGCGACGTCCAGTATCCCCAGCCGACGGCTTATCTCGGCGTGCCCGCCTTCGTTCATCGTCTGCGGGCCGAAGGATACACCGCCGCCGGCAAAATCGACGAGGCGAAGCGCGAGGCCGGCCTGGGACTGGCGGACCTGCCCGGCGACGCCTCTTTCCCGATCGAACTGGTCCCGGCCTGGGACAAGGCCGGCCGCAAGAAGGAGGCGGCCGAATTGTTTGAGCGCTGCCTGGCCGTTCAGGAGAAGCTCTGCGATGAATACCCCAACTGTGCGTGGGGCCACAACTCCGCCGCCTGGATCTCCGTCTGCTGTCGCCGCAACCTGGACAAGGCCGAGGAGCACGCCCTCAAGGCCGTGTCGCTGACCCCGACCAGCGCCGGCAACCTCGACACGCTGGCCGAGGTCTACTTCCAGCGCGGCGACAAGGACAAGGCGGTCGCCGCGGAGAAGAAAGTCGTCGAGATGGACCCGAAAAAGCCCTATTTCCGCAAGCAGCTCAAACGCATCGAGGCCGGCGATCCCAACGCCGAACGGCCGTCGGAAGACGACGAGGAATAATGCGGAATGCGGAATGAAAGACGGCACGGCGTCCTTTCATTCCGCATTCGACAGATGCACCGTATCCAAATGGATGAAGATAGGCTTCTTCCCGTGGTTGCTTGTCGTTGAGGAAGACCTCTATATCATATTCTTCGTTCGTCTTCACTCCATTCAACGCACCGAGGAAGGTGCATCATGAGCCCGTTCACGCCTCGCGTCTCCAGCCAATGTGATCAGCTTCGCGCCCTGAGCCAAAGGTTGAACCAGCAGCTCACCCAATCGCTGCAAATGTTGCAGCGATTGCAGCAACAACATGCCTCTCCTGGCGTGCTGCAGGAGTGGGAGACGACCATTCAGGGCCTCGAGTCGGAGCTACAGTTCGTCCACCAAGAGATGTCGGCTGACGACCCTAACTTTCCCTTCGCCAACGGCCAGCTGTCGAACGCCGACGAGGCCTTCAACGGGTTCGACGTGGGCGACCCGATGCACGCCCTGCCCATGAAGGCGCTTCCTGGCACGATCTGGCATGACGTCATGACCTATTGCCTGTACCAGTGGCTCAGCTCGTATGCTTATGCGGGCATTTTGACCCGCCTCAACGCCGAAAACGCCTTGGCGGCGCACGGCGCGTCTCCCGGCGGCGCGACGCCGGGCGGCTCGCCTCAGCCGGGGTCTCGGGTCGAACCGGCGGCAGCCCAAGGGGCGTCTCCCAATGCGGGCGGGATGCCCGATCTGCGGTTCCCGGCCAACCTGGATCTCGCGTCGCAAGCGGCCCCCGTGGAAACCAGCCCCTTCATCAACGTAATCGCCTCGGTCAACCTTTCCAAGAAATCCGGGAAGATCCTCTACGTGAACCCGGTTTCTCAGGGTCAGGAATCCCACGTCGATGAGGCCACCAATGCCTCGATCCGCATGCTGAACGCCGCGGGCGAGCTTATCGGCGAGTATCACGTCCAGGTGAAGCTCGATTCCTGCATCGCGCAGGGCGAGGACCAGACGGGCTTGGTGAACGCATTCCTCCCGTACGACCCCCGGGCCAAGGGGCTGGAACTCTTGGTTTCAGGTCAGGTAGCCGACACCTTCGGCGCGAGCGACTTGCCGCCGACGGTGCGGAATCTTCGCCCGACGCGCAAGCTCCAGGACGCCGTGATGTTCGAGTGGGATGGACATCCTCAAGCGGCCGGCCGGCAGACGTATAACGTCCAGGTCAGCACCGACATGGGCCGGACCTGGCAGACCCTTGCGGTCGGCCGCGCCTCTCCCAGCGTAACGATCGACAAAGATCAATTCCAAGGCGCGAAATCCCTGCGGATTCGCGTGATTGCGACCGATGGTTTTAACCAGTGGGTCCAGACGAGCGAGCCGATGGCGGTTGGCGGCCCGTAGTCGTTACTCTCCTGGCCCCTTGAAGCGGGATAAACAGCGCGGTGCGAACCATCGACCTGCCCGACCCGGCGGCCACCGAGGCGTTCGGCCGGCGGTTAGCCGGCCTGCTCTTTCCGGGCGCCGTCGTCGCCCTGGTCGGCCCGCTCGGGGCCGGCAAGACGCATCTCGCCCGCGCCGTGGCCGAGGGGCTGGGCGTCGCCGACGGCCGCGTCGTCACCAGCCCGACCTTCGTCCTCATCCAGGAATACGTCGGCCGGCTGCCCGTCTACCACTTCGACGCCTACCGCTTGCACGGAGAAGCGGACTTTTCCGATCTGGGAGTTCACGAATACTTCGAGGGCGCCGGGGTCTGTCTGGTGGAGTGGGCCGACCGGGCGGAGGGTGCCCTCCCCGCGGAGCGGTTACAGGTCCGGCTGTCGGTCGTCGGGGAAACGGCGCGGCGGGCGACAGTCGAAGGATTCGGCCCACGGTATGAGGCGATGGTGCGTGCGCTGACGTGATGGCGCCCATTTAGGCGAGCGGGGGCGTCAGCCCCCTGATTTAGCATCCTGTCAGCGACAGAGTGAAGAATCAGGGGGCTGACGCCCCCCGCTCGCCCATGAAGTTGCTGCTACTTACAGTTCGATCTCCACGCCGTTGAGCACGCTCTGGGCCAGATCGACCATGGTGGTGCGGCGGTTCATGGCCGCGCGCTGGAGGCGGCGGAAGGCCTCGGCCTCGCTCCAGCGGTGCCGCTTCATCAGGACGCCCTTGGCCCGCTCAATGACCTTGCGGTTCTGAAGGGTCTGGCGCAGGCTGGCGTTTTCCTCCTGCAACCCGCGCCACTCGCCGAACCGGGCCTGGGCCACCAGCAGGGCCGGCCCGATCTGGTGGGCCTCGACCGGCTTCACGAGGTAAGCCAGCACATGCTCTTCGAGCGCCCGGCGGACCAGTTCCTGGTCGCGGTCGGCCGTGATGGCGACGGCGGCGATCACGCGCTCCTGGTAGATCTGCCGCAGCGCGTCCAGCCCGTTCAGGCCGGGCAGGTGGATGTCGAACAGCACCACGTCCGGCTCGACCGCGAGAACGGTGCGAACCATGTCGGCCCCGGTCGCCGCTTCTCCGGCGATGTGGTGGCCGAGCTGTTCGATGGTCTCTTTGAGAAACTGACGGACGACCGGATCGTCTTCGACGACGACGATGTTCAAGGCGGCCCCCGCTTGCGCCGCGCGTTGCATGACCTTTTCCTCCTCAAGCCCAGCAGCCCGGTACGGGAGGCTTGCCGGCGAGTTGAAGCAAACCGGATGCCGAAGGCGAGGGGGGTGGCGACCACGCGAAGGACGAATCCCTCTCTTCTTTTACTAGCGTAGCAGTTCTGGCCCGCCGTGCCAGCAGAAAGACGACGGCACGGACAGGATTCGCGGTAATCTCTGCGGGTCGCTACGGTCGTCGGATCCGCCACGGGGGGCCGGAATCACGGCGCGGCCGCCGGCAGCGTCAGGACGACGCGGAAGCCGCCTTCGGGTCGGTTGCCCGCCGACACGGCGCCGCCGTGCAATTCCACGACGCGGCGCGCAAGCGCAAGGCCCAGACCGAATTGGGCGAAGTGCGTCGTGGAGAACGGCTCCGTCAACCACGTCAGCTGCTCGTCGTTCGCGCCGGCTCCGTCATCGCTTGTGCTCCATTCGACCCTTCCTTTCGCATCCTGACCGACACGCACCTGGACCTCGCGCTGGGCGGCCTGACAGGCGTTCACGAGGAGCATGTGGCCGACCTGGCCCAGCCGTTGGCCGTCCGCCGCCAGGGGCAGCGAACGCGGCGCCTCCACGCGCAGCTGGAGTTGCGGGTAGCGTGGGCCGATGCGCGCCGCCAGGCCGACGACCACTTCCGCCAGGTTGGTCGGGCCGACGTTCAATTTAAGAGGACAAGTAAGATCCTGAATTGCGTCGAGTTTGAATTTGCAGGCCTCGGCCTGCGCGTGCAACTCGCCCAGCAGTCGCCGTTCGGATTCGCCGCCGGCCGGCAGGCGCGAACGCAGGATGGCGACCGACGAATAAACCGTCTGCAACAGGTCGCCGACTTCATGGCGGTAGGTGCGCGCCACCATTTGCAGCGTCCGGGCCGACGGCGTCAGCCGAGACTCGGCGGTCGTATCCATTGTTGTCCCTTCGGCTCAGTGAGGCGGCCGACGGCGCGCCAGCCGCCTTGACACCATTTACCCACGCCGTTACTCTCCGCCCGTGGCCCGGCCCGCGACGGACGGGCCGCGCGCCGTCACAGGCCACCCGTAACCTATTGGCAGATACGAGCGGCGGCGTCAAGAGGTCCGACCATTCATCGACCGTCCGCGCGATCCCGCGCCGGCTGAAGGGGGCATGTCTATTATGATCCTGGTAGCCCCCGACCTCCTGAACGAAGTGCGTCAATTGCCCTGGTACTTCCTGTCGATCGGCCTGACGTTCGGCCTGCTATTGTGGTTGTTCGGCGGGCGCGGTCACCGTTTCTGGCTGGTCCTGGGCATGACGTTGACCGGGGGCGTGCTCGGCCTCCGCTTCGGCGCCGCCTACGCGGTCCAGCCGCTCGTCGCCGGTCTGCTGCTGGCCGTGACCGCCGGCGCGCTGGCCCTGGCCCTGTCGCGCGTCCTCCTTTTCGTGGCCGGCGGCGCGGCCTGCGTCGCCCTCGCCCACGCCGCCGCGCCGTCCTTGGACGAGCCGGCCGTTTGCTTTCTCGTCGGCGGCCTGCTGGGCGTGCTCCTCTACAAGCTTTGGGTCTCGGCGCTTTCCAGTCTGGCCGGCTCGCTCCTCATCGCCTATTCCATCCTTGGTATTCTGAGTAAGCTGCATCTGGGCGACCTGGTCGCCTGGGCGGAGCAGCAAACGCCTCTGCTCACCTGGGCCTGTGGGGCGTCCGCCGTGTTAGGCCTGCTGGCCCAGGTCCTGCTGGAACGCCGGCGAAGCCGCCGGCAGCGTGAGAAGGCCGCCGCCGACAAAGAGGCGGAAGAATTGGCCCGCCAACCGCCGCCTCCGCCCGCGCCGCCGCCGCCCAAGCCGAAGGGCTGGTGGGAGTGGGGTAACAAGGGCGGCCAGCGCGCGGCCTGAAAGGACGGCGCACCATGCGGCGTTTCCTCAGTTGGATCATCCCGGTCGTGTTGGCCCTGTGTTCCTGCGGGCCGGCTATCGCTGACGATGCGGACGGCAAAGATCTGCATCCTTACAAGAACTCCGGCGGGCCGCCCGCCGCGCAACTCGCCCCGTCGGATTCCTCCGCCGACAAGGTGGAGAAGCCGGCGCCGACGTTGGCCTACGCCGTCGCGGTGTTGTTCGCCATCATCGTCCTGAGCATCATTTGCGTGCCGAGCCGCAAGCCGGAGTCCTCGACTTCCCGCTGACCCGCCGTGCGGGCCGCCACCCTGGAGAAACCTCATGTCGGCCGCCGACACCCTGGACCCCGTTTCCCTGAGCCGACGGATCATCGACGGCGGCGAACTGACGCGCGACGAGGCCCGCGACCTGTTTTCTCTACAAGGGGAAGCGCTCTACGACCTGTTTTACGCGGCCCATAAGGTCCGCCGACACTTCCACGGCAACCGCGTCACCTTTTGCAGCATCCTGCCGACCAAGTTCGGGAATTGCAGTGAGGACTGCAAATTCTGCGCCCAAAGCGCCCACTTTGACGCCGGCATCGAGCCGCACGCCATGATGGACGGCGCCGAGGTGGCCAAGGCCTGCACCGACGCCCGCGACCGCGGCGCCAGCGCCTTCGGCATCGTCAACAGCGGACGGGGGCCGACCAAGCGCGAGTGGCCGAAGATCATGGAGGCCGTCCACGCCATGAAGGAAGTGGACGGCATTTGCCACTGCGCCACGCTGGGCAAGTTGACCGAGGACCAGGCCCGCGACCTGAAAGAGGCCGGCGTCCGCCGCATCAATCACAACCTGGAAACCTCGCGTGAGTTCTATCCGCAAATCGTGACGACGCACGGGTGGCAGGAGCGGGTGGACACGGTGCGGCTGGCGCAGCGCGTGGGACTGGAGACCTGCTGCGGCTGCATCTTCGGCATGGGGGAGACCGTCGAGGACCGCGTCAGCCTGGCGTTCAGTTTGAAAGAGTTGAATCCGAACGTCGTGCCGCTGAACTTCCTGTTCCCGATCCCAGGTACGCCGCTGGAAAACGCGCCGCGATTGAAGCCGATGGAGGTCCTCAAAATCGTCGCCGTGATGCGTCTGGTTTTGCCGCGCCAGGATTTGAAGGTGGCGGGCGGCCGCGAGAAGAACTTGCGCGACCTGCAAAGCTGGATCTTTTATGTCGGCGCCACCAGCGGCCTGATCGGCAACTACCTCGCCACCTACGGCCGGGCCAACGAGGAAGACCTGCAAATGATCGAGGACCTGGAGCTGACCTGGAACGACGACCGGGTCGGCGACTCCGACCCGGGCGTGGCGCCGGCGGCGGCGCCGATCAGGTCGGGGCTGGAGTTGCCGTTGGTGTCATGACGCTTCGCATGGCGGCGACCTCGTGAAATGACAAGGGGTTTGACATGGACGGCGAACATCCCTTGTTTACCGCGCGCTTCGTGGAGGCGCTGCGCTCCCTTGTGGAACGGCATCATTCGATCTACCCTCGCATCCCCCCGCAAGGGATCTTTTTCGAGTCGCTCGTGGAGAGAGCGTTTCTGGCCGTCGGCTGGCCCCGGAATCAAGTAATACCGACCGCACCGAACAGCCCGAGTCATGACCTCACCGTGGGCGCGGCCAAAATATCCGTCAAAACGGAGACCGGGCTGGGTACGAAACCGACTCGTATCAGCATCACGAAGCTTTGCACGACGGAAACCGGCGAATGGGCCTCGGAGGCGCTTATTCGCCACGTGTTGAACCATTTGGGACGGTATGACCACATTCTGATGCTCCGCGCCCTGTTATCGCCCGGCGTGGCCTACCACTATCAGCTACTCGAAATCCCGTTGGATCTCTTGCGGCGCATCGACGGCCTCACGGCACGGATGGTCGGCACGCGCGAGGGTCGTCGCAGCCTGGGTATGGACGTGCTTGGCGAGGGCGGCGTCTTGTTCCACGTCCACTTCGACGGGGCCGACGGGAAATGCCAGATCCAAAGGCTCCGGATAGAGAACTGCCGGATGCTGCTCGAATGGGACCAGCCCACCGACGCTTGAGTCGCCGGCCCTACTCGCATTTCTGGGACTTGCGAAAGATCAGCCAGTAACAGTGTTGGCGGCGCGCGTGGTGGGCCGTCTTCCATTTCGGATCAACGATAGGACCTTGGCGGACCTTGATGATGCAGTCGCAGGCCGTGAAACCGGCTGCCGCCGCCACCTTGATGACCTCGACGTGCGCCCACTGGAAGCGGTGACCGTGGATGTAGTCCGCGATCTTGCAGAACAACACCCCTTCCGGACGGAGCACGCGGTAGGCCTCCGCCATGAAGGGCGGATACAGGTGGGAGAAATTATAGCCGTTTTCCGCCGGAGACTTCTCACCGAGGCCAAAGCGCTTGTTGAAGTCCTTGATGCGGTCTTTGCCTTGGTTCGGTATGTGCGGCGGGTCATAGACCACCACGTCGAACTCTTCGCCCGCGAACGGCATAGCTCGGTTGTCCGCAACCACGTCCGGCTGGTACTTTGGGTTAATGTCCATGCCGACGACTGGCCGGGAGCTGCCCACCCAGAAACGGCCCTGGTTGACCGTGGCGTCGAGAATGCGTTTCGGCCGCTGTCGGGGGTAGAAGTCGAGCATCTTTTCGAGAAGCTCGGCGTCGGCTCCGTACCATACGGATGGCAGAGGATCGTAAGACCGAGCCGCCGGCTCCTGCGACGGTCCCGCGAGCGGGAACAAGGGAGTCGCATCGACCGGCGTACGGCGTCGAGGCATGTTAGGCTCCTTCGCTGAGACGGTAAGCGAATTCGTGGTCCGTGTCCAGTCCAGCAGTTCGGCGACAGTCCGCACTCGTACTCTCAGGTTAAATATAGCTACATAAAATCGGCCGTCAAGGCCTGTTGTCTTGTTCTCATGATTTTTTATTGCTACATTAGTCCCCATGCGAGGCAGACCCAAAAAGCCCGACGGGGAGCGACGCAACAACATACTCCGCGTCCGGCTGACGGACGATGAGCGCCGCCTCCTCGATCAGACTGCCCAGGGCAAAGCTTTGGACACCTCCAGCTGGGCGCGGGCCGAACTGGTCGCCTTGGCGAAGAAGTCGGCCGCCCAGAAGTAATTGCCTGCACAAATCAGGACGGCCGAATCTTCTCATGGCATCCTGGATGGACGACGACCTGAACGACTACCGCCGCCGCGGCCTTTACCGCGCGCGGCGGCGGTTGCAGTCCGCCCAGGGGCCGCACGCCCGCCTGAACGGCCGCGAATTCGTCAACTTTTCCTCCAACGATTATCTGAACCTCGCCGCCGACCCGCGCCTGGCGAGGGCAGCCGCCGGCGCGGCCCGGCGGTACGGCTGCGGCGCCGGCGCGTCGGCCCTGGTGTCCGGCCTTCTGCCGCCGCTGCGCGTCCTGGAACGAGCACTGGCCCGGTGGGAGGGGACCGATGCCGCCTTGGTTTTCAGCAGCGGCTTCGTCGCCAACCTGGCCGTAGTGAGTACGCTGGCGGGCCGCGACGACGCCGTGTTCAGCGACGCCTGGAACCACGCCAGCCTGATCGACGGCTGCCGCCTGTCCAGGGCGAGCGTCCACGTCTATTGCCACGCCGACCTGAACCATCTGGAAGACCTGCTGCGCCGCGAAGGCGCCACCGCCCGGCGTCGGCTGATCGTGAGCGATTCCGTGTTCAGCATGGACGGCGATTTTGCCCCCCTGGCGGGGCTGCTGGATTTGGCGGATCGTTACGATTGCCTGCTTGTGCTGGACGAGGCGCACGCGACCGGCGTTCTTGGGGAACACGGCCGCGGCCTGACGGACCTGCTGCCACCCGGTGCGTTCCCTTCCGACCGCCTCATCAAGGTGGGCACGCTAAGCAAGGCGTTGGGCGCGCAAGGCGGTTTCGTCTGTGGTTCCCGACGGCTGATCGCGTGGCTGGTCAATCACGCCCGGCCGTACATTTTTTCCACGGCGTTGGCGCCGCCGGTCGCGGCGGCCGCCCGGTGCGCCGTTGAACTGGTCGAAAAAGAGCCGGAAAGGCGTAAACATTTGCTCAGTCTGGCCGATGGACTGCGCAATCGGCTGCGTGAGACTGGGAAGCGGATCGGTAATTCGGCGTGTCAGATCGTTCCAGTGATCGTGGGCGGCGCCCGCGCGGCAATGCAGTTGTCACGGCGACTGGAGGAATCCGGCTTGCTGGTCCCGGCGATCCGGCCGCCGTCGGTGCCGGAAAGGACGGCTCGGCTGCGCGTCAGCCTGACGGCCGGGCATACCTCGGAGGACGCAGAGCGTCTGGTCGCGGCGCTGTCCCAGGACGACTGCTTTCCGTAGGTCAGGCTGAAAGCCTGACCCACTACATAGGATCACCGCGGTTCCGCCTGCACCGCCGAATGCACGACGACTTCGTGAACGAACCCAAGCTTTTGGATCACCGGGTCGGACAGGATGAAGGGATAGCCGTCTTGCAGGCCCATCCCGCGGTTGAGGTTGTTCAGCACGTACGTCAGGGGGAACCAGGCCTCGATGATCTGATCGAAGGAACGCGTCTTGCGGCCGACCGCCGCCGTAGAGGGCTTGAGCGATGGCTCATCGGATCGCTTCGGCCGCAGCGATAGGCCGCAGTCGATGGCGGTTTCCAGGGTGTCGGTCATGTGCAGGTAGTGGGCCCAAGTCTCCGCCCAATCTTCCCACGGGTGCGAACTGGCGTAGGCGCTCACGAACCGTTCTTGGCAGGCGACGCACTGGACGTTCTCGAAGAAGAGCAGATTCTGACAGGCGCCGCAGTGAAAAACCTTCATGAACCCTTCCCCTCGAATTAGGTGTCGGGAAATTCTCGACCTATCCTGCCCGTCGGCGAGGGGCAGGTGGTCGCGCGACGGGGAGAGTTCCGTCCTCAGCGCACGGCGCCGGGTGCGGCCGCGCCTGTTATTCGGCGAAGCAAGTACGCATGTTTCATGCCAGGCCCGTGGACAGGCCCGGCGCATTGTAGCTATCCCGGCTTCGGGTCGCGGCGGGGCGGCGGAATATTTCCCGCGGTTATAATGAGCCCGTTGCGTTGTAAAACTGCTGAGCGACGCCGAGGCGGGGACCCCGCGCGGGCGCGCACCGTCTCCCTCAAGGGCGTCGGCAGACAAAAGGGCAAGAGGTGCGAATCAGGGCGTTTTTTGCGAGGGACCTGGGGGAAGGGACTTTTCCGCCCCTCCGTTGGGCCGGAAAATCATGGGATTCCCGAACATCGCAACGACCTCCCGCCTTCTCTGTTTGCATTGCGTCGCGCCCCTTGGTACATTTCTTTCCGGAGGCGCTCGTCCGGCGTTCGAGACCATCATGCCGCGGTGTTCCGCCGCGGTTGCGTCTGCCCGCGTATGCGTCCCCGGGGCCGTTGTTCTTTTTGCCTGCCCGGCATACTTGTCGGGCGGGCTGAGACAACCGCCGTTCCGCCCGACAAGTATGCCGGGCAGGCTCGGTGAACGTCCCCGGTCCTCGCCTCGAAGTCGAAACCGGGCGGGCGCCTCCATTCCCGTCCCCGACGCGCCGAAAGGATCGCCGACCATGAACCTCACCGTGGCCTACCGCCGCCGTAGCGGCGTCGTGCGTCGGCCGGGCGCCGTGGCCCTGTCGCTGGAGCCGAACCTGCGCCGCGACCGCGTCAGCTACGTCGGCACCCTGACCGACCCGCTCCACTTCCGCGAGGCCGTGTCCGCCCTGCACGATGTCGTCGTCAGCGACCTCCGCTATCAGCCCAAGGACCGCACCGCCTTCCAGAACTACTTGAAGGAGCTGGAAAAGCGCGAAGACGCCCTCCGCAAGGCGGCCCGCGAGGTCACCATCGACAAGGCGCTGGCCGAGTTCCCCGCCGAGCGCCGCAAGGAGTTGGAAAGCCACTACGGCGAGCTGAAAAAGGTCTACTGGGACGCCCGCCTGAAATACAGCGTCTTCCTCCAGGAGCACGACCCCGGCCTGTGGCGGCTGGTCATGCCGTGCGACCCCGTCGTCACCGTGGCGCCGGACGTGCTGTTCTTCGAGTGCTTCAGCGCCGACGAGAGCAGTTACGCCTGCCTGACCGTCCAGCGCGACGCCTTCACGGCCGAGCGCGACGTGAGTCTCGGCGTCACCAACGTCGATTACACCTGGGCCTTGTACGAGCACTTCCAGGAACTGCGGAGCTACCGGCAAACGCATTTCGCCATCGACCCGACCGGCTTCGAGGTGCGGACGGAGGGGACTTCGGAGTACCGCGAGGAGAAGATCGACCTGCCGGCCAACTGGCTGCGCGGTTTCATGCAGTTGCAGTCGGCCATGAGCCTGCCGATGCGGCGCGTGCCGCTCAACCGCGAGGCGGTTTATAACATCCTCAGCCATCTCAAAAGGCACAAGGCGCGGCGAACCCCGCGGGCCGTGCGCTTCGAGTTGCGTCCCGGCCGGCCGGCCGAGGTCGTGCTGGAGCCGTTCGAGAAACGAATCGTCGCTCACGGCGCCGCCCCCTACGCCGGCCAAAAAGAGGAAGTCATCCGCGTCTGGGGCCGCGACCGGCTGCAAGTGTTGGCCCGGCTGCTGCCCCTGCTGGACGGGGCGGAGGTGTACCTGCTGGGGACGGGATTGCCGAGCTTCTGGGTGGTGCGGATGGGGCCGATGCGGCTGATCCTGGGTCTGTCCGGCTGGACGAAGAACGATTGGACCGGCCCCAGCGCCCTCGACCAACTGGCGCCGCCGGCCGAGCCGAGCAACGAACTCCTCGGCGACATCGCCACCGCCTTCCGCGCACGGCCGGCGCTGACGTTCCGGGAGATCCAGGCGCGCACCGGGGCGGCGCCGGCCTTCGTCGCGGCGGGGCTAAACCGGCTGGCGCTGCTTGGGCAGGTCATTCACGACATGCCGGCGGGGCTTTATCGCTGGCGGTCGATCCTGCCGGTGGCGTTGTCGCTGGAGCAGATCGGGCCGGAGAACCCGGAGACGGCGGCCGGCCGCGACCTGATTCGCAAGGGGCAGGTCCATGTCACCCGCGACGAGCAGACGCCGACCGGCCTGCGGGCGCTGACCGGCGACGTGCCGGAGCGGCCGACCGAAATCCTGCTGGACCGCGACAACAAGATCACGCGCGGCAAATGCACCTGTTCGTTCTTCTTCCAGAGCGGCCTACGTCGCGGCCCCTGTCGGCACATGCAGGCGCTGCGCGGCGCGGCCCTGAGCGGCGGCGGGCAGCCGTCGATGGAACAGTGGTTCGCGCAGCTGGCGGCGAACTAGGGCAAAGCCCCCTGCGACTCCACAAAGGCCGCGCCGTCCGTGATATGGCATTTGCCGACGACGGCCTTGCCGTTGGCGAAACTGACGACGATGAAACTGTCGCCGCTCTTCCAGGTGTCCACGTGCATTCCGGCGCGGTCGGCCGTTTCCGTGGGGGTTCCCATGATCGCCCGGACCTGGGCCTCCGACATGCCCCTCTTGATCTGGTTGTAGTTCGCCAGCGACACGTTGCCGCCCAGCACGTTGCCGAACATCAGCAAGCCTCAACCAGAACCATCCGCGGGAGCGGCGGGAGGTACTTGTTTAGCGCGTCCCCAGCAGCACGGGACGTGGGAGGAGCGGGTTGCCGGCGGAGCGCGGGGTTTGGCTGATGTAGTCCAAGGCGGAGCGGGCCTGACGGTGCGGGCTGCCGGGAAGGTTCCAGGATAACCCATCGCACTCTTTGCTCATTGCGAGGGCGGCCGCGCCGATTTCTTTTCCCCGTAGAATTTGCTTCCCCTGAATTCTTGTTCTACCTTAGTGATGTCGCGCATTCGTTTCGGCCCGCAAGGTCGAAACGTCGTCGGCCGCCAGCGCGGGCCCGACGGCGTCCGGAACCGACTCCCCATCGAAGGACTCCCCATGCCAAGGCTGATCCGACGTAAGTCCCGTCCCGCTCAGACTCCTCTGGAAACGTACCTTCGAGAAATCAACGACACGCCGCTGCTCGGCGCCGACGAGGAGCGGGAACTCGCCTACCGTATCGAGGAAGGCGACACCGAGGCCCGCGACCACATGGTCCGCGCCAATCTCCGCCTCGTCGTCAACATCGCACGCAGCTACCGCAGCACCGGCCTCGGGTTGCAGGACCTCATTGAGGAAGGCAACCTGGGTCTTCTGCGCGCCGTGGAGGGGTTCGACCCGTCCATGAACACGCGCTTCAGCACCTACGCCAGCTACTGGATTCGGCAGTCGATCAAGCGGGCGCTGGTGAACACCGGCAAGACCATCCGCATCCCCGCTTACATGGTCGAGCTGCTGACGAAATGGCGCCGGGCCTCCGCCCAGCTGCAAGAGGAACTGGGCCGGACGCCGACCAACGAAGAGATCGCCCGCAGCATGAACCTGTCCAAAAAGAAGCTGGCCATCATCAAGAAGGCCATCCGCGTCTACAACGCCGGCCCGCAGGCCGACCAGGCCGACGACGGCTGGTCGCTGGACGAGACGCTGATGGACGGCCGCGCCCGGACGCCCGACGCCGAGATGCTGGAATCGGACGACCTGCGTCAGGCGTTGACCATGCTGGACAAGTTGGAGGACCGGGAGGCGGCCGTGTTGCGGCTGCGCTTCGGCCTGGACGGCGAAGATCCTAAAACGCTGAAAGAGATCGGCGAAATCCTTGGCCTGACGCGCGAGCGCGTCCGCCAGATCGAAAACGAGGCGCTCGGTAAGTTGCGCGAAGGGCTGGAAGTCGGCTGACCGCGCCGCCGCCTTGAACGGCCCGAAACGCGACATCAGGGTTCGGCCGAACCCTGATGTCGCGTTTCGGGCCGGCGTCATTTCTAACACTTCCCCGGGGGCTTGTTTTTCGCCGCCCCGTGGCGCAAACTGTCGGCTCACGCCCGATCGTTTGCTCGACTGCCAAGGGGGGATACGGATGCGGCCATTCATTATTTGCGCATTCGCGCTGGCTTTCAATTTCGGCCTGGCGTCCGCCGACGAGGCGACGGTTTCGCTCGCCGGCACGCGCACCCATTTCAGCATGGCCGAACCGATCGAGTTCGCCCTGCTCTACAAGAACGACGGCGGCAACGCCAAGACCCTGCCCGTCGAAATCCGTCACGCTGACGGCAGCACCGTCACCATCGCGGTCCCGTTCGACGCGCCGGCCGGCAAGTCGCAGGCGCGCATGGTCACGCTGCATCCCAACACCCTCAAACCCGGCGACTACACCGCCGCCGTCAAGGCGGACGGGGCCGCCAAGCCGGCTGCCTTCTCCGTCCACCGCGACGAGCACCCCAGCGCCTACCTGACCGCCCAGTGGGTGCAGCACACGGAGCTTCCGGGCACGATCGCCGCCAAGGGCGGTTGGATGTATTTCAGCAGCGACTTTCACTCGATGCACCCGCGCAAGCCGGCGCCGGGCGACGTGGCCGACGCCTACGTCGCCGCCCGCATGAAGCCGTATGCCCTGTGCGTGCTGGGCGGCGGCCATCAGCTTGACCTCGATCTGCACAACGATTGGGGCGACCCCTGGGTCCAGCGCAGCATCGCCTGGCGGATGCAGCTCAACGCCTTGTCGAACCGGATTTATCCCATCGCCGGACTCCACTGTTTCGACGAACCCGGCCTGACCTGGTGGCCGACGCAGCCGGTCGGCGACGTGAAGGGCGACACCAACCCCTTCGCCGTGCCGCACCAGCTGGAGGAGTTCACCAAGCGCACCGGCCGAAAGCTGCCGGACGGGCCGTTCGCCCTCAGCGGCCCGAAACTGGCTGGCCAAATGGACGACTGGACCGACTTCATGGACCAGCGTCTCAAGTACCTCGAACAGTCGTGGAACGCCACGCGCTGGGCCACGGACACCGTGAATCCGAAATTCGTCACGATCAATCAGGTGTCGAGCAGCTACGCCCCCGGCGACACGACCGACGGCGTGGACACCCGGCAGGATCGGCCCTACGACGTGCTGTCCGGCCACGGCGGCTACAGCGACGCCGGCTACGGCACGATGTTCCCGGTGCGCTCGGCGGAGGCGTATCACGGCTACAGCTGGGACAAGCCGCATTACTACCTGCCGACGTGGGGCGCGATGAACTGGGCCTCGATGCGCAACGGCGTCTGGATGTCGTGGATCACGAAGCTGGAGGGGATCGAGTACCCACCGGGCGAAGACTACAGCCTGGCGGGCGGCGAGGGCGGCTATGACGGGACGAACACGGTCTTTGAAATCGCCGAAGTCAACCGCCGGCTGGCGTTGGTCGGCGACGTGATGCGGCAGATCCCCAAGTCGTTGTCGCCGGTCGCGGTGCTGCACAGCACGCGGCAGGACGCCTGGGACATCGCCACGCTCAACAGTCCGAAATTGCACGCGCCCGGTTCGCCGGAGTACGCGGGCATCCACCGCGCCGCCGTGGATGCGTGCTTCTTCCGGGTGATGGAACATGGCATGGTCCCCAACTGGATCGACGAGGTCGAGGCGGCCGACAAGGGCGCCGATTTCCTGAAGCAATGGAAGGTGATCTTCTGCCCGCGGCTGACGACGGCGACGCCGGCGCTCCGCAAGGCGTTGGAGAGTTACGTCGCGGCCGGCGGCAAGCTGATCCAACTCAAGGGCGACACGCTGCTCATCAAGGGGAGCATCGTGGCGGATCACGGCGTCGGCGATCCGTCGGAGCACTGGGAGGAGATGCAGAAGAATGGCGGCTATTCGTCGCCGCTCTATCGCGATCTGCAATGGCGGAAGTGGAACAACGACCTGGCGCCGACGTTCGCCAAGGATTTCGCCGCGTGGGTCGGCGAACAGCCGTACCGCAGCAGCAACCATGACATCCTTCTCGGCGTCCACAAGGCGGGCGAAGCGACGTATCTGCTGTTCGCCAACAACGCGCAGAGTCAGGAAGATCCGCGCGGTGTGAAGGCGGAGTTGGTCCCGGCGGAGACGACGGTGACGATTCCGGGCGGCGGCGGTGTCTTTGACTTGTTGAACGGCGGATGGATTCCGGCGAAGGACGGGCGAATTAGGTTACGGTTGGCGGCCGGCGATGGGGCGTGCTGGCTACACTTTCCCGAAGGGCCCTCGATTGACTACTCCATGTCGTTCCCACACCCCCCTGACGGCCGAATTCACACGACCATCTACACCAATAAGGAATTCGCTTATGTGCCTCTCCGCTTACGAATTCTGGACGCCGCTGGTCGGCGGTTGGACGAAGCCTATCGCTCGACAGTGCCCAACGGCAAGGGTGGCTCCGAGTTCAGCCTTGATTATCCGGTGGGTACCAACGCCGCAAAGGGCTTGACACTGGAGGCGGCGTTCCTGGACCGCGACCCTGACAGCCCGATCCGCAGTGGCATTGCCTTCGAGCAGCCGGTTTCGGTGACAGCGACCGCCGAAGCCGGCCCTGTTTCGATCTACTTCGATGACGCGAAGAAGATCGCCGATCTCTTCGCCGGCAAAGCGATGGCGCCGCCCTACGACAAGCTGAACTGGGACTCCAAACGCATGTGGAACCTCGACCCGAAGAAGTTTGCCGTTTTCGGCCCGGAGGAGGCGGCGAAAAAGGTCGCTGGGACTCTCAAGGTCCAGGGCATGACCATCGAGGTCAATCCGAAGTATGAGATCACGCCATTCGTGCGCCAGCCGGGCCGCGGCGGCGCCGGCCCCATCTTCGGCCTCGACAATTTTGAAAACATCAACGCCCATGCCATCGTGCTGCCGGGTCACCCACTGCTCAAGGCGTCGTTCGAGCGCGGCCACATCAACCGGCCCGTCACGGCGACATTCCCCGGCCCCGGCCGCGCCTACGTCCAGTGGGGCGCTAGCTGCTATCAGCCCGGCTGGGAAGACATCTTTGTGCAGGGCGACCTCGACGCCGGCACGGCCTGGCTGCTCGACGCCATCAACGGCAAAATCGATACGAAAACGACTGAACTAGAGGCGACGATCAAGGCCGTCGAAACGAAGAAGGCGGAGCTGCCGGCGAAGTTCGCCGTCGGCCAGGAGATCAAACTATATGACACGCCGGTCGGCGTCGGCTCCAGCCCCGACGGCAAGACGACCTACGTTCTGCTTTATGACGGCTCCGTGACGGCCTATGACGGCGGCGGCAAGGAGCAATGGCATACGCAAGCGCTCCTGGAAGGCTGCAATCTGGCGGTTAGTCCCAAGGGCGACCGCGTCGCCGTGGCCGGCTATCCAGGGCTGCTGGTGCTGGACGCGAAGGACGGCCACATCATCGGCGGCCACAAGGCGGTGCCGTATGACAAGGGCGAAGTCCCGCCGGCCGACAAGATGCTCGCCGCGGCCTGGAATGACAAGGGTACGCTCGTCGCGGCCGGCTGGGCCGTGCCGAACCCCAAGGCGCCGGAGCCGGCCGTGGTGCTCGACGCCGACGGCAAGGAAGTGTCGCGGCCGAAGGTGAACGGCCCTGTCATGGGTCTGGCCTTCGCGCCCGGCACGGACACGCTGCTGATCGGCGCCGACCAGCTGACCGCCGTGGACGCGAAGGACGGCAAGCCGTTGTGGACCAATGCGATCAAGGGGGCGCAGGCGTTCGCCTTCACCGCCGACGGCAAGACCGGCGCGGCCGGCGGTTGGGGCAAGAACGTGGGTGAGTTCGCCGTCGCCGATGGCAAGGGCGCCGCGATCGGGTTCGAGGCGGTGGTCGGCGGCATGGCGTTCCTGCCGAACGGCGACGTGGCCGTGGCCGTGTGGGGCGGCGCGCACCCGCTGTATCTGATCGGCGGCGACAAGAAGCCGGAGAGCCTGTTCCAGTCGCGGTTCGGCTTCCAGAACGTGGCGTGGTCCGAAGCGCTCAAGGGACTCGTCGCGGTAGAGGAGGGCGGCAAGGTGTGGCTGCTCGACGCCGATGGAAAGCCGAAGGCGGAACTGGACGAAACGGCGGGTACGACGGCGTATCGGCTAGCGCTCCACGGCGGCGACGTGCTGTTGGGCAGGATGAACCGCGTCGTGCAGCGGCTCAAGGTCCAGTAAGGCTCGTGAGCCGTCTCTGGCACAACGGACCTACCGCCGGCCGCGCTCGATCGGATACAACGGAGAGTATGGAAGCTTCCGACCCGCTCGACTTGTTTTTGCCGCCCGTCCGGGAATGGTTTCGATCCGCGCTCGGCGAACCGACGGCCCCCCAACGGCAGGGTTGGCCGCTCATCGCTTCCGGCCGCAATACGCTCATCCTGGCCCCGACCGGCTCCGGCAAGACGCTGGCCGCCTTCCTCGCCTGCCTCGATCACCTCTGGCGGCAGGAGGCGGCGCCGCCCGGCGTGCGCGTCCTCTACGTTTCGCCGCTCAAGGCGCTGAACAACGACATCGCCCGCAACCTGCAACTGCCGCTCCAGGGCGTCGTGGAAACGGCGCGGCGCTTGGGTTGGAAGCTGCCCGGCCTGCAAGCCGCGGTTCGCACCGGAGACACGCCGGCCGCCGAACGGCAACGGCTGGTCCGCAAGCCGCCGCACGTCCTCATCACGACGCCGGAATCGCTGCACCTGATGCTGACCTCGCGCGCCCGCGATACGCTGCGCGGCGTCACGCACTGTATCATCGATGAAATCCACGCGCTTTGTCCGAATAAGCGCGGCGTCTTCCTCGCGCTGTTGCTGGAACGATTGGCGGCCATCAACCCGCGCGGCTTCGTCCGCATCGGCCTATCGGCCACGCAACGGCCGCTCGAAGAGGTCGCCCGCTTCCTCGGCGGCGCCGAACCGGACGCCGAGGGCCGATTGGTCCCGCGGCCCGTCGCGGTCGTGGACGCCGGGCTGCGGAAAGACCTCGACCTGCGCGTCGTCAGTCCGGTCGAGGCCTTCGGGCCGATCCCCGAGGGGTCGGTGTGGCCGTCGATCTACCGCCTACTCGGCGACCTGATCCGCGAACACCGTTCGACCATCGTCTTCGCCAACGACCGCCGCTCGGTGGAACGCATCACGGCGTTCCTCAACGATGAGGGCGAAGTTGCCCGCGCTCACCACGGCAGCGTTTCGCTGGACGTTCGGAGGCAGGTGGAGACGGCGTTGAAGGAGGGCCGGCTGCCGGCCGTGGTGGCGACGGCCTCGCTGGAGATGGGCATCGACATGGGCGCCGTCGATCTGGTCTGCCAGGTCGCCTCGCCGGGCAACGTCGCCCGGGCGCTGCAGCGCGTCGGCCGGGCCGGCCACCTCGTCGGCCAACGCAGCAAGGGCCGGCTCATCCCCAAGACGCCGGGCGATCTGCTGGAACAGGCCGTGCTCGCGCGGGAGATGACCGCCGGCCGCGTCGAGGCGATCCGCACGCCGATCAACTGCCTGGACGTGCTGGCCCAGCAGGTCGTCGCCTTGGCCGCGATGGACGACTGGACCGTGCCGGATTTGTACGCGCTGGTGCGGCGGGCGTACCCCTACCGCGACCTGTCGCCGCAGGCGTTTGAGACGACATTGGAGATGGTTAGTGGGAGATATCGGTTCGCGTCGTTGGAGGCGAGCGGGGGGCGTCAGCCCCCTGATTCCGAGCCAGTCGCCGACGTGGTGCGCAATCAGGGGGCTGACGCCCCCCGCTCGCCTGCTCGGACGCTGGAAGCGTTGCAACCGCGCGTCAGCTGGGACCGCGTCCATAACCGCATCCTCGCCCTACCCGGCAGCCGGCACACCGCCCTGGTCAACGGCGGCGTCATTCCCGACGTGGGCCAGTACGCCGCCTATGCCGGAAACGGCCTACGCATCGGCGAACTGGATGAGGAGTTTATCTACGAGCGCCGCGTCGGCGACGCCTTTTTGCTGGGCACCAACGCCTGGCGACTCGACCGCATTGAGGCGGATCGCGTGATCGTGTCGCCGGCCGAGGGCGCCCCGGCCACGGTCCCCTTTTGGCGCGGCGAAGGCGGCGGACGCACCTACGACCTCGGCCTGGCCATCGGGGCGTTCCTACGCGACATCAAGGATCGCATCGACGCTCCCGATCTGCTCGATTGGTTGCAGCGCGAGTGCCACCTGGACGCCAACACGGCCCGAAATTTACGTCAGCACGTCACCCGCCAACTCATCGCCACCGGCTCCCTGCCGACCGACCGCACGCTCCAGGTCGAGGCGTCGCGCGATCAACTCGGCGATTGGCAGACGGTCCTACTCAGTCCGCTGGGGACACGGCTGCACCTGTCGTTGCGGATGGCCCTGGAGGCGCGGCTGCGGCAACGCCTCGGCTACCGGCCGCAGTGCATGCACCACAACGACGGCGTGCTGCTGCGCTTCACCGACATGGACGAGCCGTTACTCGATTTATTCGACGGCCTGACGCCGGAGAACGTGGAAGAGTTGGTCCTCGACGAGTTGGCCGACAGCCCGTTGTTCGCCCTGCGCTTCCGGCAGAACGCGGCGCGGTCGCTGCTGATGCCGCGCGGCCAGGCCGGCCGGCGGCCGCCGCTGTGGCTGCAACGGATGCGCGGCCGCGACCTGTTACAGGTATGCCGGCGCCACCCGGACTTCCCCGTCGTGGCCGAGACGTTCCGCGAATGCCTCCAGGACCATCTCGACGTGTCGCGCCTGCAACAATTGCTATCCGATATACAGGCCGGCAAGGTGGAAGTAATCGCGCGACGCGCGGAAACCCCGTCGCCGTTCGCATCCGGGCTGCTGTTCTCGTTCACGGCCGCGTACATGTATCAGTACGACCGCACGGAGGTCGAGGGCGCCGGGGCGGGGACGCTCGATAAACACCTCCTTGAACAGCTGGTCGCCCCGGAACAACAGGCGCACTTGTTGGATCCGCGGGCGATTCATCAGGTGGAACGGCGGTTGCGCGGGCTGGGTCAGCCGCCGCGGTCGGCGACGGAGGCGGCGGAATGGTTGCGCCGCCTTGGCGACCTGTCGCCGTCGGAACTGGAAGGGCCGATGGCCGCGTTCCTGCAAGAACTCGAGGCCGACGGCCGCGCCCGCCGCCTGGAACTGCCGCGCTGCCGGGAACCGATGCGTTGGGTCGCCGCGGAAGAGGAGACGGCGTACCGCCGCGCCTTCGGCCTCGACGACGCCGACCCCGAACAAGCCAATGCGGCCGGGGCTGCCATCCTGGCGCGCTTTCTCACGACGCACGCCCTGGTCGGTCTGGCGGACTTGCTGGATCGTTACCCGTTCGAGCGGGAATGGGCGCAACGGCAGCTGGAAGAGTGGTCGCGAACGGGACGGGCGACCGCGGTGCGCGGCGACGACGCCGGCCCGCTCCGGTGGTCGGCGCCGGAGAATTTGGAGCAGGTGCAACGCGGCAGCCTGGCGCTGCTGCGCCGCGAAGTGGTCGCCTGTCCGCCGCAGCAGTTCGCCGACTTCCTGCTGCGCTGGCAGGGCGTCCATCCGGCGAACCGCAAGGGCGGGGCGGAGGGATTGGCGGATATATTGGATCGCCTTGAGGGGATGCCCCTGCCGGTCGAATTGTGGGAGCAAACCGTGCTTCCGGCCCGCGTCGCCGGTTACCAGCCGCGGTGGCTGGACGAGTGGGCGTCAAGCGGCGCGGGCGTTTGGGTCGGCCGCGGCGAAGGTTCCGGGGCCGGAATGCTGGCGTTCCTCGACCGCGAAACGCCACGCCAGCTGTCACCGCCCGTCGGGCCGGAGTTGCCGCCGCTGGGAGACGACGCCCTCGCCGTACTGGAACAGTTGAACCGCCGCGGCGCGTCTTTTTTGAGCGACTTGGCCCTGGATATGGGGCTGTTGCCGGGTGCGGTGCGCTCCGCCCTGTGGTTACTGGTGCGCCGCGGCCTGGTCACGAACGATCGTTTCAACGTGGCGCGCCGGGGCGAAGAGGCACCGCCGCCCGCGGCGGATGCGAATTCCCGCCTGCCCTCCCTGCGCGCCTTACGCCGGCGGCCGGGGCTGTCGCCCGAGGGACGTTGGTCGGTCGTCGCCTGGGGCCGGCCGGAGCCGGAGGCGCAGGCCGTCTTTCAAGCGGCGCTGCTGTTGAAACGGTACGGCATCGTGGCGCGCGAACTGGCGCTCCTCGATCCGGGGGCGCCGTCTTGGCGAGTGTTGTATGAGGTGCTCAGCCGCATGGAGTTGGCCGGCGACGTGCGGCGCGGCTACTTCGTGGAGGGTCTGTCCGGCGCCCAGTTCGCGCTGCCGGACGCGGCCAAACAGCTGCAAGACCTTTGTCTGCCGTCTACTGCCTCGGCGCCGGTCGTACTCCTGCACAGTCAAGACCCCGCCAACCTCTACGGCGCCGGCGCCCCGTTCGACGTGCCGCTTCTGGACGGCGGCGTGCGTTCGCTGCTGCGGCGGGCCGGCAACTGGTTAACGCTGCGAGCCGGCCGGCCGGTCCTGCTGATCGAACAGCAGGGCCATCGGCTGACCGCGCTGCGCAGCGCCAGCCGGGAGGACGTGGCGGCGGCCGTCGCCTGTTTACCGGACCTCTGCGGGCGCGGCCCGACGCGGCACAAGCTCAGGGTCGAGGAGTGGAACGGCCGGCCGGTGACGGCAACGGAAGGCCGCGAGGTGTTGGAGGCGGCCGGCTTCGTCCGGGACTACCAGGGCATGACGTTGTACGCCGCCTGGAAGTAGGGGAATGCGGAATGAAGAAACGGTCGTCTTCATTCCGCATTTCGACGCACTCAATCAGGGCTGCCGGGCGGGGCCGGGGGCCGGGGCAGGCGGCGGCGTGCTGGAAGGTTGTTGGGGCGAAACGCCGTAGTCGTAGGCCACCAGCGCCTGGTGCAGCGCCCGGTAGGCGCCGGCGTCGCCGGGGGCCGCCGCCGCGAAATCCAAGCCCTTGGTCCGCATGTCGTCCACCAGTTCGGCCACGTTCTTGGCGTTGAACTTGTGGTTGAAATACTTGACGACGTTCGGATCCCCGAGGGCCATAATGGCCGAGGCCGCCTGATCGAGATAATCCTTGGCGGCGATATAATCGGTCGGCGACAGTTCCGATTTTTCCACCAGGATTCGCAGCTGTTTCAGGTCCAGGTTCAGGTCGTTGAGATCGCCCTGCTTGACCGCGTTGTTGAATTTCAGGGCCTGCACCGCGTCCACCATTTTCGCTTCCAGGTTCTTTCGCGGTTCATCAAACTCGTGCCCTTTCAACGCCTGCGGCCACTGCAGGTTCCCCTCGTCCTTGAGCAAGCCGACGCTGGCGGCCGTCTCGGTCGGGCCGGTCACGTTGATCCGTTGCATAACCTCGTCGTCCAGAGGGACGTTCGGCCCCTTCGGCCGGGTCGGGTCGCCGGTCAGATGGTGGAGCAGGTCGTTCAGGGACTTGCCCGAGGCGATTTCTTCGATGGGCGGCTCGTGCCGCGACCGCGCCAGGTCGCGCGCCAGCTGCTGTTGCCGCAACTCTTCGGTCGTCAACAGGTTCATCCGTTCATAGCGCGCCTCGTCGATGAGACGGCGACGGTAGTCGATGCGGGAGTCGTCGGCCTGGCTCTGAATGAGCCGGGCGCTCTGGACGTTCTTGAAGTAATTGCCCGTCGCGTTAATCACGTCCGAGGTGCCGCGGAGAAAACCGGCCGTGGGGTCTTCGCCGTAGCCGCCGCCGCCGTAGCCGCCGTAACCCGGCGCCGCAGTCCCGGAGTCATACCCGCCGCCGAGCGGGTTCGTCGACAACGTGGCCGACGACGGATAGCCGCCCGCCCCATAACCCGCCATGCCGGGATAGGTGGAGAGCGTCGGGGACCCATACCCCGCACCGGTCATCAACGGCGACGGATAGCCGCCGCCGTTGACCACCGGGCCGGAACTGATGACGGGCGAGGTGTAGGGGTTGTAGCCCAGGGCGTAGGGCGGAATTTGTTGAATCGCATGACCCATTACCGCCGTGTTGAAGGCCGCCTGCCTCAAGGAGAGGCCGGGGGCGATCTGGTAATTGGGGTTGAGGGGTACGGCCGGCGGCGTGGGCAGAAAGGGCCGGTAGGGCGCTGCCCAGGTCGTCGGGGCGAACCCGCAGAGGACGAGCAGGCCCGTCAGGACCGCCACGCCCGTTTGCTGTAGTCTGGAATTCATGGCCGTTCTCCCGGAAGCAGGGAATCGACGGAGTTGAACCCTTTGCAAATCCGCACGAGGGGCCGCCCGACTGTGAACGGACCATCCCTCATATACCTATCTTATTCGCGGCGCGCCGGCCGATCAAGTTGACTGCGCCTCGGGAGCGCGGATTTCGGGCGAAAAGATCGGGCCGCTTACGGCTTGTCACACCTGGAACGAAGATATGCCAGGGCCATTTGCAGCTGTCGGTCCTTGAACGCCGATTCGTTCTGCTTGCCGTACCGATCAGACGGCGGGATATAGGTCTGGCGGTCCAGGTGATCGGCCAGGGTCTGACGTTCCTCGGCGGGTAAGCGCAGAAGATATTTGGGATCGGGAGTGACGCCCCATTCGTCGTCGTCGATCCCCGGCATGTGGGCCTTGTAGAGTTTCTTGCCGTCGGGACGGAAAAAACTCCCCCTAGTAAGGCGCAGAAGGCCTTCCGGATTGTCCGACAACGACACAAGGATTCGGATTCCGCAGTCGCCCACGGTGCGTTCACCCATGATCAAGGCGCGTCGGTTGTCTTGTAAGCAGGCTGCGAAGAGTTCCGCACTGCGGGCGGTTTCACCGTTCACCAAGCAGACGATGGGGAAGCCAAGGAATTTCCCCTCATGCTTGGTCCGGATTTCCTCCGGCCCGTGGCCACGGCTCCGAATGACCGTGACGATGCTGTCCTTCTTGAGGAATAGTTCCGAGCAGTCCACTGCGCTAGTCAACATACCACCCTTGCAGAAACGCAGGTCAAGGACCATCCCTTTGAGGCCGTCTTTCTGGAGGGTGTCGAGCGCCTCGGCCATGTCGCCGGTCGTGTCCCATTCGTAGATATTCCAGTCGTCAAAGCGGTCAATGCGGATATAGGCCAACTTCCTGTCCGCGTCGAGCCAGTAATCCCAACGATCATCCGCTTTGCGGCGGCCGCCGAGGATCGCTTCCTGTTTTGCTCGGCCACGAGTGAGTTCATACTCCTTCGCTTTTTCCTCCCCCGGACGCCGGACGCGCAGGCGAACCTTCGTTTCCACCTGTCCCTTCAGTATTCGCAACGCGGCCGCCGCCGACAGGCCCTTGGTCGAGACGGTCTTTGGCTCTTTCAGCGCCTCACCGTCGAGTCGATCAAAAACGGTTATCTCCTCAATGAGGTCGCCCGCCCGGATGCCCGCCTTGTAGGCCGGCCCGTCCATGAATGGCGTGAGAACCTCGATCATGCCCGTCGAAGGATCGGGGCGAAGCCGTAGGCCGACCCCGACCAAAGCGGCTGTGGGTTCCGTGTTGTTGAACCGACCGCCGCCGTACAGGACGGCAGTATCCTCGAGGTGCTTGCTCATCTCTTCCAGGGCCAGGTCAACGTAACGGTCGTTGCTGAGTTTTCCCTCCCAGTAATGGCTGCCCAGCAGGGTGCCGTCTTGCACATCCTTACGGACGTCGATCAGCAGTTTCCGTAGTTCCTCCGGCCTCATGGCGTCCACCTTTTGTAGGCGTTCATCGATTTCGGCAGGGGCGTCGGCGCCGTAACAGCGGAAGTACAACCCTCGGACGGCCCATTCGATCAGCCGGCCTTGAGGAATCTCGATGAAATAGTCTTTGCT
>Ga0182024_10002602_pt1 | contig 44436 bp, 36 predicted proteins | sample P32metaG_FD_120480 | JGI IMG/M metagenome (GOLD analysis project Ga0182024, IMG submission 120480) | Permafrost microbial communities from Stordalen Mire, Sweden - P3-2 metaG (Illumina Assembly) | ecosystem: Environmental > Terrestrial > Soil > Wetlands > Permafrost | place: Sweden: Stordalen... | reverse complement strand
GGGCTGTCTGGCGGCGTTGCTCGCTCCTTGCAGCCCCATGAAGGGGATGCGCGTCACTCGCGCCTTGCCATACAGCCCACCAGAAGCTCGCGCAATGCACCCATATTACCTTAACAGGCCCTACTCCCAAAAAGGTGCTAGCTTGGCTGCGCGATGCGTTTGTAAATGGCGAGATGCTTCTGGAAGGAGGTATCCCAGGAGAAACGCGACGCGCGCAGGAAGCCCCTCTTCACGTATTCAGTACGATCCAAGGTTCCTTTCGCAATCGCGATGATACAGCTTGCCCAATCATCGACACTGGCCGGATCGAGCATAATGCCCGCATCTCCGACCACCTCGGGCAGGCTCGTCGTATTGCTCGTCACGGCGATTGCTCCACAGGCCATGGCTTCGAGAGGTGGATGCCCAAAGCCCTCGTGTTGCGATGGGTAAAGCAACGCCGTGGACTGGCAATAAAGGTGCTTGAGACGGTTTTCGTCGGGATAGACCTCGACATCCACGAGCTTGGCAACGCCCAGCAGATGCAATTGCCACCGTTCGTGACTTTCCAAAGGGGGACCCGCGACCGTCATCTTGATTTCCGGGCAGGATCGAGCCGCCTTTGCGAAGGCGTGCAATGCCAGCGCGAAGTTTTTGTAGCGGGCCCGCGCGCCGATGTACAGAAAGCGGATGCGTCCGCCATCCTCGCGCGCGCCGTTTGGGCGGAAGGCCGTCCCATGATGGATGACGCTCGTCTTGCCGGCGGCCTCCGGGATTCGTTCCAGCAACCTCTCCTCCGTGGACTTCGAGACGCAAATAACGTGATCCGCGCGCAATACGGCCTCCCGTTGCGAGCGAATGACATGCTCCGCCTGGTCCGTTATCTCCGCATAGACCGCATAAGAGAAATCCTGCACTGTCATGACTACCGGACAGCGCACCTTCCGCAATGAGAGTCCGTCGCATAGATCGTAATAGGTGGGATGAAGCAATGCTGCCCGGCGCGATATATAGTGCGACCACATTGCGCCCGCGATCCTCCCACTTACCCGGCGTGGCCGGAAGGAGGGCCCCTTGCGAATCACCAGGTTCGGATGGGATGGCGGCATTCTCCCGAGGTCGTTCGCGCCGATAAGCAACGGCGTCCACTCGAGAGGCAGGCGGGATATGATCTCGGCAAAGTACCGGTTGATGCCGCCGGCACGTTGCATCCGATAAATGCAGCCATCGTATACGATGTCCATTCAATGCCGATGCGGACACTGGTCGTGCAATCCTCCAAGATGTCTGTAATAGACGGCAGCTTCCACGTGGCTGCTGGTAACGAATTCCCGCAATGCGGCGCTCATCTGCCTTAGATGCTCCCGGTCCGCGAGGGCGGCGCGAACAATCTCTTTGATATCATCGCCATCGGGATTGAAATAAAAGCAGTGCTCGCCGTGCCGCAATGGCTGGTCCTGCCAGATCGTGGGGTAACTAAGCAACGGCACGGAGCCGAGGCACCCCGCCTCTAGCATCCGCCAGCATTGCCACCCGTTGCCATCCGGACAAAACGTGAGTGACGCTCTGGCGAGGTGCTCTAAGAATGCCTCCCGATCCAGGCGCTCTTCAAGAATGACGACTCGATAACCTTCCTGCTCGAGCGCGCGGAGTAGCCGGACTCCCCGCTCTCGGGCCGGAGAATTATCCAGAGTACCGGCCCAGAAGATGTCGATTTCCCGGGTGCGCAAGCGGAACGGGATCGGGGCAAAGGCAGCGCCGATGCTCAGGGGCCGCAATTTTGCGATCTCCCCGGCATAGCGCAGACGGTTCCGCCACGGCTCGATCGCAAATATCTCGCTATGTTGGAAAGCATTGGCAACGCACCGCGGGAGTTCTCGCTTGTGGTAACAGGCGGCAATCTTCAGAAGCGGCAGGAAGCGCGCGGCAATGCCCGCGGAGTCCTGGAGATCGAATATGACGAGCGGCTTTCCGGCCCGCGCCAGGAAGGACAGAAGGATAAGATAATTCCACAGAAACGGTATAAGCAGCGGCAGGCAGAACAGGCTCTTCAGCGGATTCCGGTGCGGAAACAAGATTGGCTGAAACGAAGAGGCTGGAATTTCCAGTACAATGGCATCAGCCGCGGCAGTGAGGGAGGGTGGTCTGATGGCCGCGGCGGCGCCCAGCGAGCCGCGAGGTCTCTTATCGATTGCGCTTTCGCGGACTGTCCAATCAGCGGTTTCCGCCGCGTCCCCGACCCATCGCAGGTGCAACGCGCGAAAGGCGGTCCCATGCGCAGGCGCGCGAGCCGCGATCTCAGAGGTTAACCCTTCCCGGTCACATTCGATGCTCGTCATTGCAGGTGGCAAATTCTCAGCATTCAACCGCTGAATGCTGGCTGCCGATGGTTTCCGAGGTATCCGCGGGGCGATGAAAGGCGCGCGCCAGTTTCTGTTTCAATCGTTCGGTCCTGAGAGTTGAGTATGCTATTAGACCGACGATATCTGGACGGTTGATCGCGCTCCGAATCGTCAGCGCGACCCTGTTTCCGCTGCGGACCGCCTGAAAGGCGAGGCGATATCGCTCGCGCCGATAATAGACATTGTCATGATCGCCGCCAAAATGAACCACGCTATGGTCTTCCGTGCTATAGCGGCTGCCATCCGGCCTCCGGCAGGAAACAACTCCCTTCAACACATCCGGACGGCCGCTAACATTCGGGCACCACATGGCGAGGGGGAGGTTGCGAATTGCGCATTCGGTTTCGAGCCCGGCTTCCACCAGCGCGCATTGGAGCGTTAGCTCATCGGAGATATTCGCCTGTTCCCAGCCGAATGGAATGAGCCGTTCCAGGCGGGCCCACCAGCGCGCACGGTCGAATACCTTTACGGCCGTCGCGGTTTGTTCAAAATAAAAATGACCACCGCCAAGAATCTGCGGCCACCAATCGACGCGGAAATAGCTTAGCAGTGTATCCAAGCGGACATTTGCGAAAAGACTCTGGCCGGTTTCCTGTTCGGGGACTGGCTTGGCGGAAAAGCAGACCGGCTTGCCGCGCATCATTTCGAAGAGGGGCGTCAAATCACGCATTACAAGACAGTCTGCGTCCAGGAATAGCGTCCTGTGGAACGGGCTGTACTGGACCATCACGTTCTTTGCCTGCCAACCCAGGCGGTAATGCTCCGGACGCATCGCGATGACATGGTCAAAGCACGCGGCCAGCTTTTCGCGATTGGATTCGGTAACGCGGCCCTCGACAGCAATGGCACGGTTCGTCCGCGGGGAGTTCAGCGCGGCGCTCCTTCCCAATGCAAGGGCCTCCGCGACGTCGCATTCGCGCGCCCGGATGCAGGTTAAAATGCCGCATGGCTCTCGCTGGCACTCTATTTCAGTCATGACAATGGTCTGGAAATCCGGCTTCGCCGGAGGGGCCGCGTACGGTGCGAGCGATCGACTAGTTATCGCTCAGAAGCCTAGTTTCGACGGACGAAGCGTCCGACCGTAGAGCCGAATCGCAGGTCGATTGTTTTTGCGAGCAACTGAACCGGGGAATAAAGCCGAAGCGGATGGCTGGCGTGCTGCAAGTAGCCCTTATCGGCGGCGCTGGGAGGAACTCCATTCAAGGCGCTAAGGAGCATCCGCTTAGTCCAAGGCTTCGCTACTCCCGCCGCATGGGACATGGTGTAACCGCCCGGAATGAAATCCATGCCTTCCTTCCCGATTACGCTGACAGGGACGGCGGTGGAATAGAGGGTGATGTTGAGCGCATCCTGGTCAGGAATCTGGAACAGGAGCGACCTGTCCCCAAGATAGAGTTTCCGCAATTCGCCGGTCTGCGGGCCGAGCAAGCCGAGGATGCGGGACCACTCCCGGAGAAATCCGATATGCTCGCGCGCGACACCTATGAAACCGCCGTTAACAAAAAGCGAATGGCTCGAATTCATATTGCCACCATGGGAAGCGAGGAAGCGCTTCCAGCGCAACCGCAATGGGTGTGTGGGATTCCATGGCGAGTTCACATCCTCGCACAGCGCAACGCCGCACTGAACCCATTGCTCGAAATAGTCCCAACCGCATTTGATGGTGATATCAGGATCGAAGTAGAAAAGGGCCGCCGCCTCACTGCACTGGCTCTGCCAGAGATCGAGAAGAAAATCAGGTTTATGGTTGGTCAGGTGACGGTTGGTGGTTAATTCAACAAATCGAATTGAACATGATTGGGCGACCTGATACTCGGAATAGCCGGGACCGGCGGTGACCGGCGAAGCCCATGGAGGGAGCGCCCCGCGAAAGCCGGCGTAGACGATTCCGCGATAGCCATTTTCGTAGAGGGAATTGACGAGCGCGCCGACCCCATAGTGGTACTCGCCCTCGAACAAGGTGCAAACCGACGAATTGAGCGACATTCTATTAGAGGGCTTCTTCGGCGACACCCGGTCCGGGGGCGGGAAGGATTGAAGGCGCCGCGGATTGGTCCATGCGGCGCTGGTGAGTTTTACCCCAAAGCCAATTCCCGAGCCTGATGCTGCCAAGCTCGATGAACCGATAACTCAGCCAGCAAGGCAGCAAAATGATCAGGAAAACAACCGGCAGCGCCACGACAAAGTCGAAATAAGGGCTTGGCCGATAAACATGCTGGTGCACCCAATCAAAGACTTCGAACATGATACCGTGAAATAAATAGATGGAATAACTGGACAGGCCGACCGGAACAAGGAGCTTCTCGAGTTTCGTAAGTGGCTTCGAGTTCCAGATAAAGGCTTCGAGAATCAATGCAAAAAGGACGATTATAAGGTCAACTGACCAACCGGATAGAGGCCGGTATTGACTCATCCCGACGTAGGCGATGATTGAAAGATAGATACATACCCTGGAAAAGGGAATCGGGGGCCGTCTTGCTATCCAGCGCTCGGCTACCCATGCGCCAATCAACCACTGCGGCCAATATGAAAATGGCATTTGACCGAGTGCGAATCGCAATGGTTCGCTTGCAGTCATCTTCGGCACAAGTGCCGGATAGAAAAACGCAAAAAGCGCAAGTCCGGTGAAGGCTATCGCAGCTCCCGCGTAGCGCCGGCAGAGGATCACCAACGGATAGACCAAATAAAGCTGGCACTCGACGGCGATACTCCAGAAGGCGCCATTGATGGCGAAGAAGTGTCCAAAGTTGAAGTTATGTAGAAGCGCGGCGTGAATCGCCACCATTTTTATGGCCCGCCAGGACCAGAGATTGGTTACGCGCACGATGGTAAAGAAGAGAAGCGCGACAAGGTAAACGGGATAAATCCTCCAAAAGCGGCGAAAATAGAATTGCCCGACGAAGCGCTGCGTTCCTGCTTTCGCGGAGGTTTTCTGCTCCCATTTGAGGAACGAAAGGTGGATGCAAAATCCGGAGATCACAAAGAAGAGCACTACTCCCAGCCAACCAAAAGTGAGGATGTAGAAAGTGAGGAAGGCGGGGTGCGGGGCGGAATTATAATCGTAAAAATCGCCTGCCCAAGGAAGGGAATCCATTCGAAACTGGGCTCCCAATGCATGGAGGCCTATTACCATAAGGATGGCAAGCGCCCGCAAAAGGTCAACGCGCGGCAGGTGCTCTTGTCTAAGGGGTACGGGAATCCCGGGCTCCTTATGTTCCGATGCGTTTTGCATTGAGTCTGGGTTAGGGCGTGAGAGAGGACATTAAGCTGGCGCGACTGAAGTCCCGCCGGTTTTCTGCAAGACGGCGAGGTTTGCCAAATAGTAAGGGCCCTGGAAGCTGATGCGGGAACTCCATGATTTGGAATGCAAGCAATGGATAATCATGGCTCTAATCATACGAGCTGCCGCGGCCGCGATCCTGTCCGGCAATTTTCCGGAGTTCGGATAGCAATGCGTTTCGGCTAGAAGAGTGCCCAGGACCTCGCGCGGGCCACCGGCCTTCTCGATGTAAACCAACTGGAGACCAGATTCCCTGGCAAAATGCTCGATGGCATGGGGTGTGGGACGCCAAAAATCGTACGGGGTCTCGTGGAGCGGATAGAAGTGGGGGCAGGTGATAAGAATGCGCCCACCCGGAGCGAGCAGATGCACGAAATTGGCGAATGCCGGGCTCCAACGAGCAACGTGCTCCAGCACCTCTGTACAGAGGATGAAATCAAATGGCGCAGCGTGCCGCAATTCGGCCGGCAGGGGCTCATCGAGAGCCCCAAGGACTCCGACGGTTCCCGCCCGATTCTGGACTACGTCCATCCCCAAATAATCGTAACCGCTATCCTTGATCATTCCCTTGAAAGGCTGCATCCCGCATCCGGCATCCAGCGCGCGAGCGTTAATCCGCGGGGGCGGGCAAAAGCGGTGAAACAATTCGGGAAGGCGCTCCGCAAGCATCGGGACGATAAAGCGCTCCGGGGGCCACGAAGAAACGTAGGCCGCGCGGTGATCCGTTGGCCGAACGCTGGTGTTCATAGCGATCACGCCCGGCGTCCGGCCCACGTGCGGGCGTCGCTGGCGAGCTTCCAAAGCCGGTACTTCGCCCATTTGCGAGCCTGCCGCACACCGGTGGGCCGCCATCTCTTCCATGACGTCTGATCGAGCCATCCGAAGAATATGCGGGCGGTCGGGCTGCGGTGGTGCCCGTAAATCCAAGGCTTGTGCGGTCCGACGAAATGCAGTGCGGGAACTTCCAAATTCACTCCGTTCTTTCTCTGGTCCGCCCACCAGGCGGGCGTGTTCCAGGATGGTGGCAACTGCCTCCATTGGCGATAAAGGACTACATTGAGAGCGCTCTGGTCCCAGAAACGGCAGTGGCCCGGGTTTTCCCGCAAGTAGTCGAGGACCTTTTCACTTACCAACTGTTCCCGCCATTTTTCCAGGTTTATTAGAAGCAGTCCGGCCTGAAAGTAGGGCGCTGCCGGATCCAGGCCAAATTTCTCAAAATCCAAATGGTCGTTTCCAAGGGTTTGCGTAATCACGTCCGGCGCGGCGGCAATGGTGGCATCGCCGCATCCCGCGTTCCAAAGCGAGGCCCAGGGGGCCTGCACGATGATATCAGCATCCAGATAGAATAACTGGTCTTCCCCGACCATGTTTGGCAAAGCCAGGCGCGCGTAGGTCATGACGCTGGAACCCCAATCTTTTGGAAGGCCGGCAAAGGTGGTCATGTCCGGGCGAAGACGGATTAATTCGCACGACGAACGACACTTTGAGATACTCGACTCAAGTCTTTTCCATGATTGGTCGCGAATGCCGCCGTCAAGAACGTAAACGCGCAACTTAACGCCGGCCGGCGCATGCGCGACAGCCGAGAGGAGGGCGACAGCGCAACCAAGAATGTACGTCTCATTAGTCGCGCTACATAGCGAAATACTTTTCATCGAGACAACTTTTCTTCCAGTAGGCGGCTGGCCTTCGCCGCCACGGAGAGGCTTAAACTTGCGGGCGAGCCGGCGAGTGCAAGGCTACCGTTTCAGCGCATAAGAGTAGAGGCGCAGCGCGGCCGCCCAGAGGTATCGTTCGAAGCTCGGAACGATCTGTTGAGCCCTCAATAGCATCGCACTGGAACGCGAAGGCTCCGTGCGCTGGAGAATTCGAGCGGCGGCGACCCAGGCTGAAGCGGCTTGCTGCATGCGCAATTGTGCGGGAATTTGACTCCAATCGAGATGCTGCTCAAAGACTCGAGCGCTTGCGATTGCCATTTCCGCGGCATGAGTGGAAAGAGCGGCGGGATGTTTGCGATAGTAGCAGGTATTCTGCCCGGTAAAGGCGAAGCGGGCGCCGGCCCTGGCGCAGCGCAACCACATTTCGCGATCCTCGACATAGCGGTATGTCTCATTGAAGCCTCCAACGCGATCCCATAAAGTCCTGGCAAGCACTACCGAGGAAGGCTGTATGATATACTCAGCCAGGAACAATGATTGAGGAAAGGATTCGATTGCACCGGTGGAGGGCGCCCTGATACCGAGCGTGTTGCCGGATTCGGAATCGAAGAGCACCGAACCGGCATGCGCGAGGCTGGCGCCGGTTTCGGTGATTATGGCCACGGCTGTTTGGAGATGTTTGGAATCCCAGTAATCGTCGGCATCAAGCAGCGCGATGTAGGCGCCGGTGGCAGTGGCAATGCCTGAGTTCCGGGTGGCGGGCAGGCCTTTGTTTTGGGTGTGACGCTCGAAGCGCACGGGCTGGCTTACGGACCTGGCGAAGTCGGCGACGAGTGCTTCCGCGGCGTCGTGGGATCCGTCCTCCGTGACAATCAATTCCCAATCGGTAAATGACTGGGTGCGGACGGATGCAAGGGCTTCGGGCAGGTATATTTCCGCCTGGAATGCCGGGATGCAGATGCTGACGAGTGGCATTGGATTTCGGGTGCTTATGCCACGAGGGAATCGGCGCGAATTGCGGCGCGGCAGTGAATTGCCTGCCAGAGCGGGCCGAATGCGTCGTCAGCGGTCAGGTTTCGAAGGATCCATGCGGTTTGGGCGGCTACGCACTGCTGACGAAGGATATCATTGGTGAGGAGATCGGCGATTCGCCTGGCAAAATCGGAAGAGCTGTCGGCGACGGGAAAGAGGGCGCCGTTTTCGAAATCGGAGAATCCCTCGGCGCCAACGGACGTCGAGACTACGGCGCGGCAGTATGCCATGGCTTCGACGAGTTTGATCTTGAGTCCGCTGCCGGTGCGGAGAGGGACGACACAGACAGCCGCTTCTTCATAAAGCGGGATCACGTCCTTGACGGAGCCGTGAAATTTGCAGCGGGGATAGAGGTCATTGAAATGGTCGCCGACAGTGCCGCCCACCGCGAGGGTGGCTTCGGGAACGGTATTGAGGAGAAGCGGCCAGACCTCGTCCAGGAACCAACGAAGGCCGTCAATGTTGTGTTGGGTTGCGCCGCCGACGAAGAGGCATCGTCCGGCGCGCTGGCGCTCGGCGGGCAGCGGCATTAGTGTGGCGGGCATGGGGGCTTCGACGATTTGTTTATGCGGGAGCATTGCGCGGAACTCCGCAGCTTCCGTACGCTGGATTGCGACGACGATATCGGCGTTCTCCAATAAGAGTGTCTCCTGGCCGCGGCTGAGGGGGTAAAAATCGAGGGCTGTCCCAGTGCTCTGGTAAGCAGTGACGCGGCGGTGAATGAGGTTATGAGTCAGGACGAGCTTGAGGGGTGCGTTGATTGGATTGGGGCCATTGGTTTCCAATATATTTGCGAGCTCGGTGTTATCGATCAATACCGCGTCAGGAGCCTCGCGTTTTACCAAGTCTCGTAAGTAGCCCGTTTCGCGTGGGGTGGCGAGCGGGGACTTTTGGGGTTGCAGATTCGGAACACGGGCGGTGGGCTTGGGTTGGAGCCTGGCCGAGAGCTTCAGGAGCAGGTACCACGGGAGCCGGAGCCACGACGCGAAAGGCCGGGGCCACATCCAGCCACGGATTATGAGAGCATTGGGGACGAAGAGTCTTTTGACATGAGAGCCGATTATGGGCGCCCGCATGAGTGGTTTGGTTGGGGACGGCAGGTCCGCGAGCCAGACATAAAGAATCTCGCAGCCCTGTCTGCGCAAATAGCGGAGCACGGCATCGGCGTAAACGCATCCGCCGTGATAATTCGGCACTGCGAGGGTACGGCTGACGAAGAGTACCTTTGGGTGCGGGTTCGGGGACAAATACGGCTGCTTCCGGACGGCGGACGACTCAGGGATTGCCTCGGCAATGTTCATCGGAGTGGGGAGAGGGTTGCGAGAGGTTGCCGCATTATCAATTTCGGCTGAGGGGATAACCGGCGAAGCCGAGCCAACCGAGGGTGCGGCGCATGCCTTCATCGGACGAGACTGAAGGCTTGTAGCCGAGGATTGCGGCGGCCTTTTCATTGGGATACTTCCAGGCGCACTGCTGGAGGGCGGCCATTTCTTCATCGACTATGCAGGCCGGTTGCGATGGGAGAACCCAGGCGTTTGGGCGTGGCTGCTCTTTGAGCGCGCCGAGTACGACCTTGGAGATGCGTTTGGCGTGCCACGGAATTGCCGGGAGAAGAGATTGGGCAAAGGGTGTGGAGACAAACCGCTCAACTTTTTCCTTGAAGGATCTGCGGAAGATCGGCGCCTCGACGTGATTAATGGTATTGAAGTCGATGTCGAGTGCGTCGGCGATGCGAGCGTATACGTCCCGCCAGGTGATTGTCCCGGCGTCGCCAACGAGGAACGCTTCGCCGTCAGCCTCATCGCGTTCCAAGGCGAGGCGAATGGCTTCGATCAAGTTATCAACGTATATGCCGTTGAATATTCCGGCGCCGTCCCGAATGAGGAATGCGGTTCCGTCCAACAATCTCTCCGCGATGCGGGCAATGAGGCGGCAGCGCGGGCCGTAAACGATGCTGGGGCGCAGCATGACTAACTCGACGTTTCCGGTTTGTCTTGCCTTCTGGAGGTCCTTCTCGGCACGGACCTTTGCGTTGTTGTAGTCCATGGTCTGGCGGTCGCTGATCGGAGTGGCTTCGTCCGTTCCCGGAGTCGGATTAAGACCATGAACGGCAGCGCTGCTGAGAGCGACCAGGCGCTTTACCCCCGCCTGCGCGGCGGCGGCATAAATCGCCCCCGCCATTTTTACAATCTGAACGGGATCGCCGAGCGCGGCGTGAACTACTGCATCGCATCCGCTGATCGCGGCGGCGAGGCTGCCTGGCTCCTGCACGTTGCACACCTGCCAGGGAAGGTCAAAGCGGGAGAGGACAGCGAGGCTGGAGAAGGATCGAACGATCGGAACGACGTCGGCGTATCCTCCGAGAACGAATTTTTCGACGAGCCGGTTTCCGACGAAGCCGCTGGCGCCGACAATGGCAATTTTCATATTGTGGCGATTTCCTCGACTTGCCCCGCGGTCAAACGGCGGGCAGCCTTTTGTTCGTCCGCGGTCATCCACGGCATGGTGATCAATTGGCGCTTTCGATAACAGCGTTCAATCAATCGCAAGGATCGGATGCCTTCGGCGGCGGGGACTTTGGGCGCCTCAGTGCCGCGCGCGGCCGCGGCCACGTTTCGGATTTGTTCGATGAAGCTCTGCGGATTGGTGCGCGCGGGGCCACTTTCGATGATGCGGCCGTTTTTTCTGGAGACGGGTATGAGCTCGCCGCGCACTGCGCCGGGTAGTCCGTCGAGGAATATCTCGATGTGGTTTGCGTCGTTGACGGTCCAGCGGGCGCAGCCGCGTTCGAAGTTGAAGGTGTATCGGTCGTCCGTTTTCCAATCCCGACTCAAGCGGACTACGCCGTGGCAGCCGTCCGAGTATGAAAGATTGATCCGGCAATTGGATTCCAATCCACCCAATGCGTCATCTTCATAAGAGAGATCATCGGGCTCCCCGAGCCACCAGAGGAGAAGATCGAGGGTATGGACGCCCGTGTCGTAAAGCACGCCGCCGGGGGTTGCAGCGCGGCGGAAGAATGATTCCGAGGCGGCTTGCCAGCCAAAAGGGCCGCCCTCCTGGATCTGAAAACTTTTCAATCGACCGAGGGTTCTCTTTTCGATCAAGCCGCGAATGGCTTCGGTGGCGGGGAAAAACCTGCGGTACAGGCCGACGGCGAGGATACCCTCGGTTTCGCGGACGGCGGCGATCATTTCTTCGGCGGATTTAATCGAATCGGCCATCGGCTTTTCGCAAAGAACCGCTGCCCCTTTGCGAAGGACATTAATGCTTTGCGATGCGTGGAACCGGGGCGGCGATGCGATGATCACGAGATGGCCGGGACCGATGCCGGCTTCCTCGAGCGTGGCGAACTTGCGCGCGTCCGGGAAATCGCCGGCGAGGCGGCTCAGGTTCTCGCTTGCAGGATCAATGAGAGCGGTGACGCGGAGCGCTTCCTGACCGGCCAAGGCGTGTAATGCCGCGGCGTAAAAGAAGCGGCTGATAGCGCCGCAACCTACGATGGCTACCGGAATCTCAATGCTCGGACTTACTTGCACAACGATTGGGTGAGTTGCCGTTTAATCCAGCCTCGAAGGTATTCTGGATTTTGGCTGGATCGAATTCGGAGCGGGCAAACATTTTCGATACTGCGGCTTTTTCGCGCCACGCACCCGGATTCTTCAAGGATTCAACGAATCGATTGACTGCGCCGGGGGTCTGTGGAGTGGCGCTGTCCGGATAAGCGCGATCTTTTGCCCACTGGGCGACGGCGCTGTCCTCGGGCGAATAAATCAGGATCGGCAAGCCCAGGTGAGTGTATTCGATAAGTTTGCTGGGAAAGCTTGTGCGAATCCACGGCATTGAATCGCTGGTCTCTGTGTAGGAAACAAGGAGACCGGCTGCATTGTTCGCGATGAAATCAAGGGCGTCGCGATTCTTGTGAAAAGGTTCGCGCCATGTGACGGGCTCCTGCTTGCACAAGGCATCGACCTCGGGACTTGGCTTGACGAGGAGCAGGAGGCGCCCGCCGGCGGCGGCGGTTTCGCGGGCGATACGGGCGAAGAGCGGGATTTGGACCGGCCAGTAATTGCCGGCGTAAATCAAGAGGGGACACTCGGCGAACGCGGGTTTCCACTCCGGTGACGCATCGAAGCCATCGGGGACTGGCGGCAGCGTTGTGCGCTTTGCTTCCGGCAGATCGTAAGCCCTGGCGAGCTGTGGGGAAGCGAACCAGTTGCGATGGGAATTTTGCAAAACTGTCTGGTAGCGCCGGCGCAGAGCCGCGGTGTCGTTGGAACTGTTTTCGAAACTTGCGGGGTCATCATGAATGATGACTGAGAGAGGGACTCCGTAACGGCGGGAATATGCGAGGGCGACCTGGGACATAAAGTCCGTGAATGCGGAGAGGTAAGTGAAGGCGGCGTCAGGGCGGCGATTCTTGAGGAAACCGTTGCACTCGCCCGCCCATAGCCAAAGGCGCAAGTGGCGAAGGAATCGATTTGCGGGATTGTATGGCGGCCACCATGGTTTGCGGTGGGTTAGTTGAAATGCCGGCCAGCCCTCCTCCGCGCAGCAAGCCAAATCCTGACCCCAATCCGAGATGACGATGACCTTCCAACCAACGGCGGCCAAACGGCGGAGGTGTCGCAGAACGATGACGGCGCTCCCGGCCCCCTCCATCGGGGCGTGGCCGAAATAAAGCAATGTTTGACGTGAAGGCATCGGTTGGATTCAAGCGGATCGGGAGGCGAGCTTTGAAAGGAGCTGAATCGTCCAATTGATTCGAGGCAGCTAGTTTAGAAGCGGAATGAGGACCGAGCGGAGGCGGGCATGACTACCAATATCCGCCACGATCTACTCTGGGCGCGCATTCCGGGGTTTCGTGCGGCAAAGGCCGGATCCAGTGTTCATTGTAAAAGTCATGGAATTCTGGACGCTGGTCCCAGCGTCGGCCACGAATTCCAAACAGGAGCTGGAGCGGGCCTCCCATATGGATGCCGATTGCTCCGAGATGCCTGGCCTTTACGGCGAGAGGCACGCCGGCCGCACCGCAGCCGATGAGCGCGACATCGAACGGCCCCCGCTGATAAGCTTCTTCCATCTGCTCTTCCATCCACCGCAACATTTGAAACCAATCGGAGAATTCATTTTGCTCGAAACCGTAGGGCGCGCGGATCAATTCGATTTCGAAATCAGGCAGAACGCGGGGCGCATCCTGCCAGACCATTTTGCGCCGGGCAAATTGCGAGCCGATGCTCGTGGCGAATGGATGAATGACGAGGACCCGTTTGCCGGCGAGCCGGGCGGACCATGGCTCCTCAAAGAAATAGGGATCGAGCGCGCGCAATTCCATCCGGCGAGCGGAGGGTGAGTGACGGGCGAGAATTTGGCTCTCGCCGGGGTTGCGCCATACAGCGCAGCCGTCAAGGAATTGCAGCCGTTGGAGATAGAGATCGGAGAAACGCGCGTAGGTTTCTTTGACAGGGGGGAAGACGCCAGCCTGCCGATGCAGGTCTGCCTCGCCATAGGAGGGCGGAGTCCAAGTGTATTTATAGAATTGCCGCAACCCCAAATGGGCGGCGAGCGCGCAGCACTCGCGGTCTCCGATTTTTCCTATTGCGGCTGGCTGGCCGTCCGCGATTGTCCGCGCGATCCAACGATTTCCCTCTGCTTGGGTCATGGTCTGGAATCGGCTGGCCCGCCGGCGTTCGAGCCATGTGTTTACGGCGCCGGGATCAACGTGACGGTCCAGGCCGGTGGATTCCATCATGGCAGTCAATCCCTTACGCAGCGGATTCATGAGTCTCGGTAAAGGGCGATCTCGAAGGTCCGGTTAAGAGCGCATACTTCAGGCAGCGCCAATTTTCGGAATCGAATGGAGCGCTCAGGAATGCCTTGCGTGCATTCCAGCGAGCGGAGCGCCAGTTTCCGCCCCGGGCGGCGTCGTAGGCCCAGTGACGGCGCCACTCGGGCTCGAAAGAGGGCTGCTTACCCGGGGCTTCAATAGCCAATGGCGCCATGCCGAGGGCTGCACGGCGGGAATTCACAAGCTCGAGCCGCAGTGCGTCGCGATCAGGATGAACCTTATTGACGCTGCCGAAATGCTGCCGGTAGTGCAGGTGGACATCGCGAAGATTTGCGAGACGCCCGATCTTTGAAAGTCGCAGGTAAAGATCGAGATCTTCGCTCCATTGGTAGCGCGGATCGTAGCCGCCTGCCTCCTCAACTGCGCTCCGGCGGAACATTGCCGACGGATGAATCATTGCACCTCCATTGCCATCCAATAACTGGTCCAGGATGCGCTCGTGATCTTCGGCCGGGTAGTGGCGGATGAGTGGATTGCCTTCTGGGTCCGTATAAAACACGTCAGTCCCCAAGGCGACGCAGTCCGGATGCGCCTTCATGAACGTCAATTGCTGCTCGAACCGATCCGGAAGGCTGATGTCGTCGGCGTCCATGCGGACGATGAACTCTCCACGAGCGACGAGAAGGCCATCATTGAGCGCACCGACGATGCCGGTGTTTGCGCGGCTCACCAAACGGAGCCGGGAATCGCGGCTCGCGAAACGCTCCAGGATTTGCCGCGAATTGTCGGTTGAACCATCATCAACTGCGATTACTTCAAAGTCGCGGTGGGATTGCGCGAGGATACTTTCAATCGCCCAGTTAAGGTAGCGCGCGGCATTGTAAACTGGAATAATGACCGAAATCACTGAAAGGACCTTTATATGGGCGGCGAACCTTCGCCTTGCGGGAGCAGAATGCGCGCGGGAATGCCGACTGCGGTGGCGCCCGGTGGGATTGAATTCAACACTACGGCGTTGGCTCCGATGTGGGCTCCCTTTCCGATCTCGAGATTGTCCGAAGCAATTATCTTTGCGCCGGCTCCGAGTTGTGCGCCGTCGCCGATCACGATAAGTTTCACGTCCGCTGGAATGCCATTTCTTACATTTACGCCGATTACCACGTGTGGATGAATCACGACGTCATTTCCGATGACGGTCCAGATGTGCATGATAACACCGCAACCATAATGCTGAAACCGAACCCCTTTGCCAATATTGACCGTGTAAGGGAGATCGCAAGAAGTGAGGAGATAGTTAATTCTTTGCAAACCCTTGGCGAGAGACTCGAGATTATGGAGCCAGCACCAGCGGCTGATCCTGTGAATGATTTGAGGATCAATCACACGACAAGATCGTCCTTGCTCATTAGCTGGACGGACGGGCGCTGACTATCTCCTGTAAGCGTTTCGGCTCCCAGCCCGCACAATTGACGATGAAGGACGCGAAGCGTGCCCGCCAAATCGGAGCGCCAGTCAAGGCGCAGTCCGGAATAGGCGCGAAACATCATATCGTCCCGCACGCGGCTGCGGCGCACATGGATGGGATGGCGTGCGACGCTGAGGTTAACAGCGGGGATTCGCAAATGGGGTGCGTCGCGGGTGGTATGCGTGGCGCCGGGGCCGAACCCGAGATTTTCCACGAGATTTAGCGAAGGCATGACAGTCAATGCACCGTGAGCCCAGCAACTGTAGATCCACGAAAAATCCCAAGTTGCCGCGGCTTGCCAATCCCTGCGTGCTGTTTCAAAAGTGCTGAGCCAATATGCGCGCTCGCGGCGGGAATCGAACGTGGAGTTCAAGCTATGGAACCGAAGATTCCAGGTTGACATGCTATAGTCGTAATGTTGCCAAGCGCGCCGCCATGTTGCCCAGCCCCAGACCCAAACGTATTTGCTAAAAAAATATGAGGTCCGGGGCTTGAGGTGAGAGGTGATGAAGTTGGTGCCATTGATATGCATGACGCGGTCGTCACCGCGGAACCGCTCGAGCATCTGATCGCAAAAGGTGAAGAAGGAAACGTCCGGCAGGCAATCGTCCTCCAGGATAATGGCCTCTTCGACCAAGGAGAAAGCCCAGGTGATTCCCGAAGCAACGCGCTCACGGCAGCCGAGGTTGCGTTCTGAGTAGTTTGTGATGACTTCGCAGGGCCAGTCCACGCCCTCCGCTATGATGCGCTGCACCGCTGCGACCTTATCCTGATCCTCCGGCCGAGCGACTCGCGGACCATCGCATACGACGAGCAATTTAGGAGGCCGCGCCTGACGGATCCGCTCGAATACGCGGCGAGTCAGATCCGGCCTGTTGAAGACTAAAAAAACAACAGGGGTATTCATTTTCATACTCCGCCGAACAACCGCCGGGACCTGCGACGTGCGCTGAGGAGAGCGCGCCTGACGATTCCGTTGTCCAAGTAATAGGCGGTTAAGTCAGGAATGGCTGGCAGGTAGACTTTGGCTGGGTCGCCTTGTCTTCCATGATTAACGTCATCCGTGATAAGGCGGCTGATACGGGGGAAAAGTTGATGCTCCTCCAAGACCCTCCGCCGAGCCTCGGCGATGGCGTCGCGGTTCCGTTCAGCGAGATCGCTGCGGACTATCTCAGTAATGCGCCTGGGAGTATGAGGATCTTCAATGTCAATCCGTACAAAGGAATCCGAGGGAAAATATTTTGCGATATTGGTGGCGCCATAATACAGGGGCATCGTCCAAGCCAGAAAGCAGTCGGCGATCTTTTCAGTCCAATAGTCAGGACCCGAATGATTCTCAATCGCCAGGCTATATCTATGCGCGGCCAACACATCCCATTTGTCATCGACTGGTTTGAAGCCACGCCCAAATAGATTAAACCTGACTCCCGAGGCTCGTATCCGATCGAGAAAGGAGAGCCTTCTCCGGTGGCCTGGAAAGGTGCTCGTTGCGCTGGTAATCCAGCAAAGGTCTTCCGTCTTAGTGGGGAGCGGCTCCGCAACGAGCTCATCGTAGGTCTTGCCGACATGCCAGGGGAGCGAGCCGTGCGATTGGATAAACTTCGCACCGCGGTGGCGCGCATCCTGGCAATAAACCTTATGGTAATGCCGAAAGCCCCTTTCCATCCAGCGATAGGCGGTTAAAGGAGGCTCCTGGATGAAGCACCAAATATTTTGTGGGGGCAAGGTCACTGTTGTCTCCCTTGGAACCGAATTGAGAATCAAACAATAGTGGCAATGCTCAACCTCCTCCTCGGTAAATTGGATATCGTCCCACCGCCCTCTTATGCCAGGCGTTTGACGCATAAGATTCGGGGCGTTCCAATTTTTGACGATTCGAACGAGCATTATTGCGGGACGTGTACCAGCGGAGACGGAGTGGAAGGACCGTGACACGCCGTTACGACCCAATCGAGCAGAGGCCCGTAACATTTTTCCGGAGATAGTAAAGAGGACGCCGCGGAAAGCGCGCGGTGTTCAAATACTCTTCTCTGTTCGGTGCCGCGAAGTAAATGGATGCAAGCGGACTGGAAATCCTCGACTGAATCGGCGGAAACGAGAGCTTCGGCGATCTTTTCATGAAGACCTTCCAGGCAGAGAGAGGTAGCCACACAGGCTTTACCGTAGGCCAGCGCTTCAATGAGCTTGATTTTGACGCCACTGCCTTGAAAGAGCGGTACCACCACCAACTGCGCCTGTTCGTACTCGTCTTCAAGGTTGGTCACAAGACCGAGAAAACGCACGCCATCATATTGCTTCTCCCGAAATGCGTCGCCAACCTTCCCGCAAACATGGAATTCAGCATTTGGGATTGCTTGTCTTATTTCGGGCCAGACTCGGTCGAGAAACCAGGTCAAGCCTTTAACGTTTGGGCCAGCCCCGCTCCCGACAAATAAAACACGATTGGATTCCGAGTAGGAGCGATTCGGACGAATTTCAGCTGCCTTGGGAATAACCAGGACGTCCTTGCCGGGAAGCATGGTTCGGAAAAGTTCCGCCTCTTTCTCCTGGATTGCGAGAACGAGGTCGCAGAGGCGAAGCATTTCGATCTCATCGCCTTTGTTAAAATCAGTTCCAAGGCGGCATTCGACTCCCTCGGCTGTGAGGTGCGTCTGCCGATGACGTACATCGTGGGTTAATACGAGAGTGGGTATTGACGAAGCGGCGTCCCAATCTTTGATCGAGTGGACCATCCAGCAGTAGCTGAAAAGAAGAACATCCGGGCGATAGCGTGAAATGGATTGCCTCACGAACGCGGTTTCTCGCTCGTTTGGAATGGCTTCCCATCCCGGCGGTTCATCCCCGGTAAAGTTCACGCCATTCCGCGCGGATAGGCGCCGTTTCGGGAAAAGGCGCAGACCTAGGAGAATGGTCTTGATCATATGCAGGAAGCGCGCCTTGAAGGGCAACCAATAAATTTGAGGAAAGACCCGCAATGCGCCGAAAGTGACCTGCCCTGGTTGCACCACGGAGCAATAGTTCCGCACGCAGCGTGGTAACACCGACCAGCCATGTGTCCTTATTTGATCGGTCTGATCCGTCCATACAACATTCACGGCGGCGCCCTTCTCGTGAAGAAAGCGGATGATGTCGAAAAGATATGCCGCTGAGCCGTTCTCTCCTGGAATCGGAGAGCTGCGTGTAACAACCTGAATACGAATTGCACGGTCTCGCTTTTTCACAACTATTCACCACGACCGGCGGGGGCGCCGAAGAGTAGGCATGCTTCCGAGTTCTTCCCAAGACGCCGGGCTAATATGTCGCCACCGCTGCAATTCGCCCTCACGAGGCGTATCTCTTCAGGTTCTGTGTCCCCTGTTCCAACCTATGGTGTGCGGCGGCCTTTGCAGACTTTAAGGCGAAGATCAGACGATGGCTAAACTCATGGCGTATCCAAAATATCAGGCTGGCAAGTCCATGGCTCTTGAATCGCACTGCTTCGATTCGATCAGCCCGAAAGCGATATTCTGCCACAAGCGGCGAATAGGATACGTTCTCAAGGGAGTATTTCCTTTTCCAGTGTTGAAAATGAAAGTAAAGCGCCTCTCTACCCGTTGCTTCGTGGACAACGGACAAGCCATCCCACCTGCATTGGCCGTGTTCAAAGACGTAATCGTCATCATCGGTATCTCTTGAACGCAGTCGCTCCAATGCGCGCTTCTTCCAGCGCGGGTGAAGGCCGTCGCCCAGCAGCCACTGCGCGCGTAACACGCGGATTTTACTCTGCCGTTCCATTCGCGCGAGAGCGTGATCAAGTATCTCCTCATCAACGCAGACCCCCTTGTGATTCTCCTTTTGAATGAGGTTCCAGTAGTCCGCGATCAGCAAGTGTGGCAACGCGGCGGATGTATTGAGCTTGAATATGCTGAAGTGACCAACCATCCATGCGGCCGAAGCGGTGAGCACGTCGTAGGCGGCCAGGCGCTCTTCCGTAAGAAACCTGCGGGTATCTCCCCACACGAGATCACTGTCGTGGAAACCCCAGAATTGGTATCCCGTAAGGAAGCGTGAGAAAAGGGCGCCGTAAGCAGGCTTTAACTTAGTGAGGTCCCATGCGCTACCGAGCGGCCCTTGGAAGCGGTAGTGCTCCTTGATCAATTCTTCAAGCCTCTCTCCGGTGATCGGTTCCCAGATGATATTGGCATCGCGCTTTGGAGAGTTGACCTGATCCGTCAGCACCAGGAAGTCGAGATGCGGATTAGCCTTGCAAGAGGCTTCGTAAATGGGTCGCCAGGGCGGGAGCGGGCCCAGCCAGCATTCAATGAGCAAGATCTTCGGCGAGGGCTGCATGATTGTTCACGACGCACTCAAACGCTTTGCCGCTGAACCAAGGCGCCGCATGAATTTTTCGGCGCCATGCCGAAGACGCCGGGTTTGATTTTGTATCTCGACGCGAAGGCAGGCAGCCCGATACGCGCGAATGTATTCGCGGGCACTGTCGCTCGCGGTTGCGCAGCGGAAATCGATGCCATTTTCGGAAAAATGCCATTCCGATAGGTCGCCCGGCGGTAACGAAATTTTCGGGAGGAGCCAGGTGCGTTTCCAATTGCCGAAATGGAAAAACCCGAATTCCTCGCCTGAAGCTGCGTGGTATATCCGCCCGTCGCGCCAAACCGCGGGACCGTGTTTGAATTCACCATGCGGGTGTCCAGTCTCAGCCATTTCGAGCTCATCGGCCCATCGATTCCATTCCACGGAATTGACATCGTGAGTCTGGATTTGGCGCCGCGATACTCGGAGATGGCCAGACGCTTCCAATCCAAGGGCAACATCATTTAGAGGTAGTTCGTCGAGCGCATAACCGGTTGACTGGTCGAGCAGCTTCTCCTTCCAACCGGGTATCCAGGAATAAAGTGCATTAGTCCGCGGTGAATGCCGTACAATAGTTAACTGGCCGCTGATACAGTTCCTGCAAGTCGCGATGATGTCATGAGAATTTAGGATCGCCGGTGTAATAAACCTGCCAAGGTCGCCCCAGATGATATCTTCGTCGCACCATCCCCAATAAGGATACGAGTCTAGATACTCCGGAAATAGGTCCCGGTACGCAGGTCGGAAATCGCAGAGTTTGTAGCCGCGTTCCAGCCGATAGCCGGTTCCGAGGAGCTGGCTGATCCGCCTGTCAAGATCTTGGCGATCGTGTTGGTGATAGTGAACGTTTCCGACTGCTGTGGCAGGAGGTGTCTCAGCGGAAACGATGTGCAGAGCAAACCCGCGATTGTATGCGAAGGAATGCAGAGTAAGGTCGATCCATGGGCGCCATGGACCGAGCCAAACGAGTAGAAGCCCGATTTCCGGTGTGCTCATGGTTGAGTCTGGCCGGCATTAATGAAGCACTCCTCCTGACGATCAGTTCCCCCACGCATTATCTCGATTGCCGGCCTCAATCTGCACCCGCCGAATCCGCGGTCGCTCTCCCAATCGTTCACCCCTGTTTCCACCTCCCAGAGAGCAAAACTATCGTGCATATCAAACGCATGCTTCCCGGTCCAGATGGATACGGAACAGAAATACTGCCCCGGAGAAACCGGGAGACGGTCCAAGTGCAATACGACTCTGTGTTCTCCGCAATCAAGATCGAACGTTTTGCCGTTTCCATCGCTATCCAATGTCATGACGCGTTGTCCCTCGGTGGTGTTCAGCGCGAACCCGACCATTGCTGATCTTACAGGCTTTCTCACTTCAAGTGTGACCTCAACGGCAAAGGGACTGTTAAATCGAAGACCGGCCTCTCCCAAAAACCTGGTTCGCAGTATTCGAACATGCTCTCCGGTGGTTCCCAAGTCAGGGTGACGACCGGCCAGATTAACATCAAGGTCTGATACAGCTATATTGCTGTTGTAGTGTTCGATCGCCTCGTCGACGGGAAACATCCCCAGAAAACGGCCGGCATCCAATACCCCGCATTTTTGGCAAAGCCGCCGGACGGTCGTCATCGAGTGGCTTACGAAAAGAATTGTGCGTCCATCATTGGCTGATATCTCTTGCATCCGTCCGATGCACTTACGCTGAAACATGACATCGCCGACAGCCAATACTTCGTCGATAATCAGGATTTCGGGTTCCAAGTGCGCCGCCACCGCGAATGCTAGCCGCACGTACATTCCGCTCGAGTACCGCTTTACCGGTGTGTCAATGAAATCCTTGATTTCCGCGAAGGCAACTATTTCGTCAAACTTTCGAGTGATCTCAGCCCGTTTCATACCCAGGATTGCTCCATTGAGATAGACATTGTCGCGTCCAGTAAGTTCCGGATGAAAGCCTGTTCCGACCTCGAGCAGTGAGGCAAGCCTTCCGCGCATAATTATTTCTCCGGATGTCGGCGCCGTGATCCGAGAAAGAATTTTTAACAATGTGGATTTTCCAGCGCCGTTACGTCCTATGATTCCGACGACTTCCCCGGGCTGAACCGCCAGTGAGATATCGCGAAGCGCCCAGAACTCCTTATTGTATGCGGCCGCGTTGGGTGTATGGGCCCCGTCGCCGCTGCGCTTGCGGAGGCGGGTCCAGAGCATCTCCACTTCCTCCCGCAAACTGCGCGCGCCAAACGTTCCCAACCTGTAGCGCTTTGACAGGTTCTGAACTTCGATGATCGGTTTACTCACAGTACTTTTATATCTCTTGTCAGCGCCGGCGCCTTTGCGCGGATCGTAAATCAAACGACATCCACAAAGTTACGTTCGACTTTTTGGAAGATCATCTGGCCGGTGACGAGGACGACGACGGTAATTATCGCAGAGATCGCGTAATACCCGGTATTGCAAAACCCTTGACCAAGGAAAATGTACTTGAAGGCTTCGGTGGGCATCGTCATAGGATTCAAAAGCACAAGCCAGCGCCAGCTTAGCGGAATCACGGAAAGCGGAAATATCACCGGGGTTCCGTACATCCAAAGCTGGATCATGAATCCAGAGAGTTGCGCGAAGTCGCGGTATTTCGCGGTGAGTGCGGACATCCAGAGGCCGACTCCAAGACTCAAGGCTGCAAGATGCAGGATCAGCAGGGGTAATGCGACAATCTGCCAACGCATTTGAATATGCGCTCCATCCGGCGTGAAGTACTTGAAAAAGGCCCAAAAAAGCAAAAATGTCGCGAGCTGGATGGCGAAGGCGAACAGATTCGACAGCAAAGTGGAGAGAGGGACAACCATCCTGGGGAAATAAACCTTCCCGAACAGACCCGCGTTGCCCACTAATGTCGTTGAAGTGCTGCCGAAAGTATTCGCGAAGTAACTCCATGCGAGCATGCCGCAAAGGTAAAAGAGCATTGGCGGAAGACCATCTGTGGGGATCTTAGCCGCCTTGCCAAATATCAAAGTGAATACGAGCGTGGTGACCAGGGGCTGGATGACGAACCAGGCGGGTCCAAGGACGGTCTGCTGATACTTCGAGACAAAATCCCGCCGGACGAGAAGGAAGAGGAGATCCCTGTATTCCCAGATTCCGCGCCAGTCGAACCGAAGCCAACTCCGGTTGGGCCGAATCCGGAGTTCGTAAGATGTGTCCGCAGTTGCTGGAATCATGTTCTGCCGGCGTTTTTGATGGATGTGGCGGCGGCGGGATTACCGTTTCATATTGGCGACGATGCGGGAAAGCTGCCGCACGTGGTCATTTGGCGATGTCCTCGCCAAAACCCTTTGCCCCAATTTGTCCGGTTCATCGGTAACCGCATCTATTATATCGCAGGCAGCGGTGTCGCCGCCCGATCTCGCAGGCCTCCCTGGCCCGCGGCGCAGGCAATTGCAACCCCTTGACTGCTGTTGGCTGAAAGTGTGTTACAAACCTGTTACGGCCTATGGACCTTTCTGTACTTCCTGGCCACGGCGCCGAACAGCGGCGACAAAAAAGGTGGAATCCGGCACCAATTCCTGACGAGGTTCTGTTGCCGTATTCACTGTTGCGGAGGGTAAAGTTTGATCCTGGAAGTTCAAGAGTTTTTGAGCCGTTGAGTAATGATGACGGGAGCTTCAGGTACTTTCCGCAGTGGACTCCTGTGCGTAGTAATTGGCGTAGCGATGGTAATAGTAGCCGGTGGCATTCCTATTGACGGAGTTCATGATGACGCCGAGGAGATTGACCTGGCGCTTATAAAGGGCGTCCATTGCATGGCGGACCTGACCGGCGGGGCTCATGCCGGAGCGAACAACAAAAAGTACGGCGTCGCTTTTCGGAGCGAGGCTTGTGGTATCGTCGTTTGCGAGGACGGGGGCACTGTCGAGTATGATGCAGTCATACTCGCGGTAAGTTTCCTGGAGAAACAGATCGGTTGACTTTGATACGAATGACTCGCTCTTATCCGCGAGCGGTCTGCCGCGAGTTAGAAGAAAAAGGTTGCCGATTGGAGTATCCCGCACGGCTTCCTGCCATTTCAAACTGCCGTGGAGGACCTCAGAGAGACCAGGACTGGCGACACCGGAGAAGTACTCGTGGAGGACGCCCTTGCGGAGATCGCCATCGACGAGCAGTGTGCGGGAACCGGCGCTGGCCATTGTGATGGCGAAGTTGGCGGCAACGGTGGATTTGCCTTCTCCAGGGACTGCGCTGGTGATGAGAAATGACTTGGGCCGCGGCTCCTCCAACGGCATGAAGAGGAGCGCCGAGCGGAGATTGCGGTAAGACTCGGCGAATAGACGATGGCTATCGTCAAGATTGAGGAGATTGAGCCGGCCTTTAAGATCTTCCTGGGGCACCTGGACGAGAATTTGCTCGGGATAGCGCCCTTCCCATTCGAGGCCGGAGCCGATCCGGTCGTCCATCAATACAATTCCAAAAATGATCGCGAGACCGCTCAGTATGCCCGCGGCGCCGCCGACCGCATACGTTTTGCCGGTGTCGAGCTTGGTTGCATTTGCCGGGGAAGCGTTTTCGAGGCCTGAGACTACGTCCTCCTGGAGGTTGCTGTTGACGTCGACGCTTTGGATGCCGGACATCAACCTGTCGGAGAGTGCCTTGGTGCGCTCGACCCGATCTTTCAATCGATTGAACTCGGACATGCGCTGCGTGAGGTCGAGGGCTTTGGCCTGCCAATCCTTGATCGAGGTCTGAAGGTTAACGATTTGAAGGCGGATGGATTCCCGCCTTGTGACCAATTCGGCATCGCTCTGGTCCCGGAAGAGGCTGATGAGTCTTTCCTGCTCGGCGATCTCGGAGTCGAGTTGCGCCATGAGGGGATGCTGGGGGCGCATGTACCGGGCGTGTCTTTCTTTTTCGGCCTGGAGGAGCTCCACCTCCTGCTTTGCCTTGAGGTAATCGAGTTCGGGACCGGAAGGAGGAGGCTCGGCGTCGGACCCAGCATCCGTGGATGCGGCGCCGGAGGCGGAGTTGGCGCTCTGCTGCGGCTGTTCGACGGCGAGTTTGTGATCGAGGTCCAGGGAGCTGAGCAATCGATACTCAGTCTGTAATTCGGAAAGCTGGCCATCCAATTGGGAAAGGTATTTCGCGGCGCTGTTGCCTTCCTCTTCGAGGAATACGACGTCATTATTTTTTTGGAACGCCAGCAGGTCGTCCTGGCCGGTTTGCAAGTCCTTGTCCAACTTGATCAACTCATCGGTGATGGAGGTGAGGGCCGTATCCGAAGTTTCGGAACGCAACTCGCGCTTTAGGCGGATGTACTCTTCCATGCACGCATCGAGGTACATTTGAGTGTATCTTGGCTCGTCGCCTACGGCGGTGAGCACGAACAGAGAAGTACCCTGCTGCACTGCGACCGACAGATTCACCTGGCCCGCCTTGAGGTCAGGCTGCTCGGTCTCGACGCGGGCGGCGGCGCGCTTTTGAACTTCTGAACTTCGCATCAACTCCATCTGAGTGCCGTAGAAATTACTAAGTTCCTCGCTGTAAACAGCGCCTTCCGGGAGGCTGATGTGGCCGTTGACCATCATGCGGGCGACGGAGACATAGGCTGAGGGCTTCTGCATGTTGCTCCACCACCCCCATGCGAGACCGGCGGCGATGGTTACAACGACGACCCACCAGTAGCGCTTCAAGTAGGTGGCGTACTTGCCGAGCCGCGATAGCATGACGGGCAAGGAGGCGGAACCTTTTGATGGAGCAGTGTTAGTTGCGGCCATAAACTTGGGTGGGCGGGGATGAGATGGGCACTGAATTCAATGGACTAGTAGAAGTTGATGGCGTTTTCCGGCACGATGATGAGATCATCCGGCGACACTTCCGGATCTTTGTCTGTTTTTCCTTTTTCCATTACATCGACCAAGTCAACGATGATGGTCTGTGAAGTGCCATGGCCCGTAGCGCCACGAACGAGCTTTACCTTTCGTTTGTTTGCATAAGGTCCGAAACCGCCGGCCCTTAGGATCGCCTTGCTGACGGTGTAAATTTCGTCAGCCGGGATATCTTCCGGGCCCTGGGTATTGACCGCGCCCATTACGTAAACCTTCCCGCGCGATATGGGCCGATTGCCGGCGGCATCGAGTCCCATGAGGACGGTCGCCTGGTAATAGAACTTCTTTTCCAGCGTGGATTTTATCTCGTACGCCAATCGTTTACATGTCTTATCCACCGCCATCACGCGCCCTATATACGGAATCTCCGCCTCTCCGGAATCGGTTATATATATCTCGACGGGCGATTTCTCATCCTCGACGACGGAAAAGCTCAACTTATCGCCTATCGTAAGCTTGCGGGTGTCATTCAAGGATTGCATTGTTTGAATCGACATTCCGGCCGCCGCGACCGCGGCATCCTGCTGCGTGCCTTCTGAAAGGGAGGCGTCTGGCCGGGGGGCGCCCGCCGTATTCGCATTCCCGGCCGCGGCCGGGACAAGGGCGGCGGTTGGGCCGGAGCCTGCGGGCGCATCCGCCGCCCAACCGGCATGGATGGAGAGAGCGCTTCCTAGGAGGGCCATCAAAAAGCTCTTCGACAGCCGGGCTGCGGTGCTGGTTAAGTAAGTGGGGTGCGATGGCTTTCGCATATTCAAAATGTGTATTGGAGAATAAAGCCGAGCTCGTCTTCGTAATAATCCAGGGGTGTTGCGCCCTTCACAGGCGGCGGCGCGCCGGCGGCGCGCCGGTTGTATCGATAGAACACGTTCAAATTGAGCTTCCTGGAAAGCGCCAAACTCGTAGAGAGGCCAATCGTGTAATAGTCAAAAGTCTGAGCATAGATACCACCGGATTCCTGCGCGTTACTGGCACTGCCGTTCGCCGCCAGCGTGATGCCATTGGCGATGTTCCAACTTGCGCTGTATTCGACGGTATTTGTCGTGACAAAATTTGACATTGTGCCGAGCTGAGCTTCGTGGCTGAGGGTGACGGTTTGCTGGATAAAACGATTCAAATCGTGGGAGATACCGAGGCTCGCGTAATACGATCCCATGCTCGAATTGTCCTGCGTCTGTCCGCCGGAACTGAAGTTCCCCCCTTGATAGCCAGCGCTCGCGTTGACATTGATGTGCTTGGTCAGCCGGGCTTCGATGAACGGACCCACGCTGTAGGTATTGCCGCTGTTTTGAAGGGAACTGGAGTAGTGAACGGAAGTGAAACTAGCCTGGATTCCATCCCTAAGGGAGGGCGAATACCTGTAACTCACTGTCACTTGTGACTGGTCCTCCGAGCTGTTCTGATCATCCAATTCTGATTGCAATGCGAGGGAATCGACATGATCATAGCCCGCGCTGAGGCTGACGACATTCAGATCCCAGAGCGCGGTGAGTCCGGCGGTGTTTGTAAATTGGCCGTAGCTGACGATTTGCCTGAGGGTTAGTTGATTCGCCTGCTCCTGAGCGACGGACGGATCGTCATACAGGGTGAGCAGGACCGGGCCGACCTTGATGTTATAAGTTAGATTGGTGCCTGGCGCGAGGATCACGGTTTTACTGTCGAGGTCCGGGTGATTCAAATACCAAACATATCCGAAACCGAGGCTCAATGTGAGTGTGTTGAGCTTCGTCAGCTTGAGGGTGCCCTCGATTGTGATCTCTGGATTGAGAATCAAATCGGCTTCGCGGCCAGTGTCGGTGGCGCGGATATTATCGCTGAACTCCGTAGAGAGAGTTGAGCCGGCGTTGAGGACCATCGGCCCAACCTTCAAGTTGGTGGCCTGGGAATTATTAATGCCCGACGCATTCAACATCATCCTGTTTAATTGCTCGGAGTTGGATGAGCCAATCGTCGAGGGTCTTATGGAACCGGGATCCGGGACGCTGAGTATGCTTTGCGGTGTCTGGATGACCGAGGTGACAGCCCCGGGACCTTGCAAGCCCATCGGCCCGACTGGCGGCTGATAAGTACTGGAACCGCTCTGGATGGGACTGCCGGAGGGAGCCGATGTCCCCGTGGAATTTGCGGAAGATTCCCAATCAGGGCTCGGAGAGGAGGACTCCGGAGTAAATTCCGGCGGCACCTGGAGCACATTTGATGAGCCCGGGGGCGGTTCGCCCGTGCCAGGGGGGAATACATACGGGGCGGTGGAATTAGTCTGACCGGAGGCGGGAAGGTTAACATTCTGACCCAATGTTCCTGATTCGCCGGAAGTATCGGCGGCCGCGATGAGCCGCCCCGCGGAGGTCGAGTTTTGCTCTCCGGGCAGCGCCGGCTGCGCCGGAGCCCCGGCCGCGGCCGTTGGCGCGCCACCGGCATCCACCGGCTGGCCGGCAAGAGATCGGCAGTCGAGTGCGGCCAGCGCTAAAGTGTAGCCTGTCAAAATAGTGATCATCTTTGGTAATTTCCCGAACCAATGCATAACTTCACGGGGCCTATCAATCGATGTCGTCGTCCGCCATGGGTGGAAGGTCCCTCAGCGGCGCCGCACTTGCCGGCGGACGGCTCGCGCAACAAAACTTCGCGGAGAAGTAGTCCCGCGTGCGCCTGCACGCCGGTACCTGTCCCTATTGTCATGCCGTTCCCTAGCCGCATAATCATGCATGAAAGATCATTATTTCATGCCCGGCTGCAGGGTGCAAGTCGGATTGTCGCGGAAAAGGCTGTAGTCCATCTCCTACGCATTCCCAGTGGCAGGAATCCGCGGTGGAATCGACAGTGGCTTTTCAAATCTGAAAAGGCTCAATAAACATAACGCTCATCCGGAGTTTTGATCAGTTGCCGTAATCAGGTTTGGGAGGCGCTGCTGGAGCTGGCGCTCGGCGTCCTCCTCATCGGCCGCGCCGGCAATGCAGACCTGGAGGAGCCGCTGCCCCAGATTGCGCCGGCCATGCCAAACTGCCTTCAGCCGGCCGGAGATACTCATGTCGAGACCATTGCCAACGATGCCGCCGGAGGCCCTGTCTTCCCAGAGGCATCTGTAGACATAGACCCGATTTCCATCCTCATCGAAGACCGTGGCGCGAAACGGCAGTCTCATGGCACCGGCGTCAATCTCAACATCAGCGCCGTTGCCAAGAAAGTTGAGCCCGGTCGCCGGCAGGCATATCTCCGGCCGGTGCATGACAGCAAGCTGGCTGGATGTTCTGCCGGGCGCCCAACGGAAGAAAAACATTGTCCAGGAGCTGCCGTCCGGCCAGCCGAGCTGAGCTGATTGGCCCTCGCTGTACCGGAGAATAGCCCGTGCTTGATCCGGCACTTCGTGGAACTGGAAGTCTTCACCCTCGCTCGGCCATTTTGGCTGCCAGGTTGCCGAGGCAGACCGCGCCGATTCGTGAACGCGGTACCAAAGCTCGTTGGCCACCTCCACAACGAGCACCCATGCAATAACGGCGGCGAGAAGCGCCGGAGAAATGGCGCGCACCACGGCGCGGGCGTTCGCGGGGCCTGGTGGCCGCGGCACCCGGCTGCCGAGGAGGGATGCGAGAAGCCATAATGCCAGGAAGGCGACGCAGAAGATCAAATAACCCGCGGGGTCATGCCAGCGCTCGACTCCGGTAACACCTGATTGCGCCTCCTGCCAACTTAGAAACGTGGTGCGGCAGAGGTTCAGAAACAGGGCGACGCAGAGACCGCCGGCGATCAAGCCGATCCGCCTGGTCCACGCGAGACGATAGTACTCACCAAAAAAATAAGCGGCCATCAGCGTGCCGGCGACCGACCTGACGCCGCTGCAAGCGTCGGCGATGCCGACCTCACGGCCGCCGGCCAGTTCAATCACGTTGCCGTGCTGCAGCGCCGGTATATCCAGCCAGCTCAGCAGCTCGACGGTGGCCTTTGCGACAAACCGCGCCAACCCTTGAATGACCGATTGCTCGACGGCGAGCGGCCATGAGAGTGCGAAGAAGATCAGCATCAAGGGAGCACTGAAGTGCCGGACCCATGCCCACCCGCCGACATACCCCGCGGATAACAAAGTCAGAAGAACTATATCGGTGGCCCATACCCAATTCAGCGGGCGCCAATCTGGATTCGCTTCCGCGATCATCCGAATGGGAAGAAGCAGAAAGAGCGCAACAGCGCCGGCGCCTGCAACGAGAGGCGCCCGGAAAGTGTGTGAGGTGTCGGGCCGGTCCGGCCAGCGGCGTGCGAGGAGGTAGGCGAGAAGGAGGGGAACGAAAATCCCGAATTCATACTGGGCGTTAGTGGACCAATCGGTCCGTAGTTTCCAAACAAGGCTTGCCCAAGGCGCTGCGATTGCAATCGCCAGGAATTGGACATGGCCAGGTGTACGCGGACCGGCGGACGCGTGGTCTTGTGATTCGCCGGTGACGGCTTTCTGAGGTGCTGTCCAGGATCCTTCGGCGGGCGTCATCATAGTGGCCAAAAAGAAACGCCGCGCTTCATCAGCGCGGCGTTCTCAGGAAGGGCTAAATGGGATTTGAGCTTTAAGCCGCAAAACCACCGCTGAACGGCAAGAAGTGCGCCGGCAAAAACTTCCGGAGGGCGCCCACGCCGATCACTGCGGCGATTGCGAATCCGAAGAGCCAAGTGGCTGCCTCGGGAACAGCCGCTCCGCTGGGTTCGAGCGCGGTACCAAAGTCGGAAATTCCGTCTGAAAGTCCCAGGTAGCCGAGGTCATCGTAGGACGATGCACTCGTGTATATGGCGAGCCAATCGGACGTTAGTCCATCGGCGAAGTTGCCCGAATAATTGAATTCAACGGTGGTGCCGTCGAGGTCGGCCGAGGTCGGAGTTCCGCCCGCGGAGGGAGTCCCGCCAAAGCCAGCAATTGCGCTCGCATCATAACCTGTTGAAATGGAGTAAGCTCCCAGCGAATACAGGGTGACTTTATTGATGTACCCGTCTGGATAAGCTATCGGCTTGACCTGGAGGAAAAAGTCATACCCAGTGGCGGTATCGTAGGCGAGCTCCGTGTAGCTCGCCAAGATGTTTGGCCCGAGCGTGACGTTGCCCGTAAGACTCACCATGCTAGTATAACTAGCTGGAGCCGTGACGGACGACAGGGCTAACGGAGTGGGCGCTGCCCAAGCCATCGTACCTGCCGCCGCGATGCCTATGACCAGCGAAAGCACGCCAACGCGCCTGCCGGACCGTTTCGAACCAATCATTTTAGTTTTCATAATTTCCCTACTTTTTGTTTTTCCCGCGTTTTTTTTGACCCCGTTTTGTTGCCGCCTGTACACCTCATTAGGCCGCAAAGACCAAAACTGGGTCGCTTTTACGGTTTCTTGCTTTTCGCCGCAAGAACTTTTTTAAAATAATTATAGTCCCGCGAAGATTCTCTCAAAAAAACCGGCTCGATGGGCGCCGGCTGGCCCGGAGAACGATTCTCAACCACTCCGGTGAGTAAAAGCTCACAAGATGCTCTTGCATAGGATCTTACGTCGACCATATGAATCCCTGGATACCTTTTCGACGGCGTCGCGCAGTCCAGCCGCGGTCGAGCCCTGGCAGCCAGACTTTCCCGGTGGCAGGAAATCTCTCGCCCCCCTGGGCCGGAATTGGAATCCCTGCCGAGAGAGGGTCGTTGTGGGTTACCAGAAACCTCGCCAGTTGCCGCCTGCACGAGGCCTGCGGCGCCGAGCGACAGCCATGGTGAAAGCAAGCGCAATGACGGCAAGCGTCGAGGAGTCCGGTTCGGGAACGCCGGTAATCTGATCGATCTGCGGGGAGTAGGCGTCCACCTGAACCATGAACGAGTCGCTCTGACCGTTTACTTCTTCATTGATACCGGTGAGGTTCCATTCCCCTGTAGAGTTGTTATAGGAGAAGTCTCCGCCTCCGGAATCGTCACTGACAAACTCGGCGAAGTTTGAAAAATCGGTTCCTCCCACCAGCTCGAAGTTTCCGTAGCCGGTTTCGAAGTCGGTCGAGGTGTAACCTTGCAAGCCGACAGTACCATTGACGGCGGTGATCGTGTTCAACCCCCAGGTTTCGCCCTGGCCGCCGCCGTAGCCGATCATCGCCACCTGCGTCGAATATGCGACGGGATCGGAAATGGCGAGCTGGATGGGAGGAAGGTCAGGAGCTTGCGTCACCTGAAAGAGATTGAGGTCGGCGGTTCCGCCGCCGGGGTTTGAAATGCTTCTGGCCGATCCGGCGACCATGTTGTAATCGGTGCCATCAAGGATGAAAGTTCCGACGCCAACATGGCCGGCGGTGATGACCCAGTTATTGCCCAGGTAGACGCCACTGGCGCCGTTCACCGTCCCGACGTAGTTCCACCCGGTGATATTGCCTGCTCCCCAGCCGGTGTCCCAATTAGTTATCTGGCTGCTGGTCGGGTCGCCATTATTGTAGCTGGCGCTGCCGGAGACAAGTATTCGGATTGCTCCGGCGTGATTCCATGCGATGCAGAGCAATGCCAGAAGCAATGGGCGAATGTGAAAGCGAACTGCGCGAAATGCTTTCAACCGAATGATCGAGGCGACGCGCTCCAAAGAAAATCTGCAACGGGAAGAGGCGTTCGATGAATTCATCCGCAAGGAAATGAGAACACCTATTCACAGCACGAAGAGTGCCGGGAAAGTAAGGTGCAGCCAATTGCTGAACTGGCCTACATAACCTACGTGTACGCAGGGCCATGCGGATGTTCGGGAGAGCGGATACCACGAAAGGTGGGAGCCAGTATTGCATTATCAAACGGACTAAAGTTATTTTCCCGCCGGCGCGCTGCCGGCAGGAACCTGACGATAAGTCAATTGCTCGCGCGCCTGATCTAAAAGGAGGCGTTCCTCGGGGAATAGATCGCCGGTTTCCGCAATGTCGAGGTACTTAGTGGCTTCCTGCCCAGAGTCGCCGGCCGCGGCAAGCAACGCGCCATAGTAAACGGCGTAACCTGGCTGGCGCAGCCGTTCTTCCCCGAGCGATTTGAGGATGGGGACGCCTTCGGCGGAGCGCCCAAGGAGATGCAATGCAAATGCGTAAGTCGACGCATAATCAGGATTCCCCGGAGCGCTCTGGTAAAGATCGCGGGCCAATTGAACGCCCTGCGGCACGTTCGACTGCAAAAGTAATTCATAGGCCGCAAGGTTGTTGCGAGTCCAGGTATCAGAGGGATCAAGTTCGTACATCCGGGTGACTACCTTGAGCAGATTGCGGGTCGAGTGAATGGGGAAAAAACGAAGGTAAAGCTCTTGCAAGGCCCATTGCTGATCGTATGAGCCTTGCGCCACCTTCCACAGAAGGTCCTCCGCGTAATCATCCCAACCCCACGCAACGGCGGTACGGGCGAGTGAGGAGAGCGCCTCCGGAGTGCGAGAGGCGGCCCTCACCGCGGAGGTCCACTCGGTTTGCGAGCCGAGTTCGTCTCCTCCCTCGCGAGAGACGCGGGCGAGCATTGCGAGGCGCATATATTCGATCTGTCCCCAATTCCCAGTGGATACCAGGCTCTTCAATGGCTCCCACTCGCGAAGGAGAACGTACGATTCGGCGATTCCGGCGGGCAGCGGCATGTGCATGCGGGTCTGCTGTGGAAGCTGTTTCCACCAATCGATGGCGAGAATTGCGAGGCCATTTTCATTCATCCAATGGACCAGGCTGGTGAGGCGATTGGGATTTGCGAGGTAATCCTGCTGGAGAGTGGCGAGATAGCCGGCAAACTCCGGACGGTGATATTTCAATAAGAGGCCGAGGTACTGGAGCCGATCGTCGAAGGGGGCGTCCGGGGCTCCCTGCAATTTCTTTGAGAGACCGAGGGCGCCGTCCGCATCGCCTTTGATGAGCGCGGCATCGATAAGAGCCTGGGTGGCTTCCGAGAACAAGCCGGGCTGCGCCGCGAGTGCCTCGATTCTGCTTTCAGCCTCGTCCCTCACCGGGGGGCTCGCGGAGTGAAGGCGCAGACGAGCGAGATCCAATTGAAAGCGCGTATTCTTCGGTTCCAGGCTCAATGCCTTTGAAAAAGAGGTTTCCGCCTGATTGGGCTGGTTGAGGGCCTCCGCGACTCTGCCCTCCATTTCATAATAGGAGCCGGTATTTCTTTGGTCGCTTCGCACGGAAGCCAGGGCCTGCCCGGCCATCGCGACTTCATGAAGGCGCAAGGCCGTATCGGCCCAAGCGAGATGATCTTCGAGCGATGCGGGGTCGAGTTCGGCGGTTGTCCGGCGCCAGTAAAGGCTGTGGCTGGAGCCGACGGCATCGGAGAGGTCGGCCATGAGGCGGTTTGCCTCAACGCTCCTGGGCTTGAATTGCAGGACACGTTCCACAAAGAGAGCGGCGCTGTTGTAATTCTTTTCTTCGTAAAACCGCCGCGCCTTGGCCAGAAGCCGGTGCTCCTGGAAGATCGAAAACATTCCGGTACCGATAACTGCAAGCAAGACGACGGCGATGAGGCAGGCGGGGATCAATATCCGCACCTTCCACGGCCGGTTCTTCGCGCGTGGAGTCGCCGGTTTGATTTCGGTTTGTTGCGCTCCCATAATCCCGTTGAAGTCGGATAGCCGAACCTGGTTAATGCTTAACCGGCGGGACTAAATCATCCGAGTCGCGGGAAAACAAGTACAAAGTCCGTGACATGCGGCTAAGGATGATTGTGCTGGAGGTGGTTCTGGTCGACGATTTTTTGCCCTGAGAGGATCTCTCCGCTGCGTTCATCGACAAATACCGCATCGTTCAGCCAGATCCGGTCGAACTGAAAGGTTCCCTGTACGGTCACATTGGAGCCGACTTCGAGTGAGGCGAGCTGGGCGGAAACTCGCGCGGCATAGTCTTCCTTTAAATTGACGCGCATGCGGGCATCGCCGAAGCGGGTGGTGGTACCGAGGAGGGTGACCGAATTTTCCGAGAGGCTATCGACTTTTCCGGTTACCCGGATGAGTTTGTCCGCGAGATGTTGCCTGGACCTGAACTGATTGTCATCGAAGCGGTCCGCCCAAAGCTCCGATATTGACGTCGACGTCGGGTTCGGTAGCGCACTTTGAGAGATTGGGGCCAGGCTGTGAGGCCTCGACGGCGGCGCTGAGCGATGCGAGCTGTGCTCTGAGCCGGCCATTCTCAGCGAGCAGCCGTTTGTATTTTGCAATGCTGTATATGCCAAAAGCGGAGCCAACAGCGACCACGCCGACGGCGAGGAGCATATAACCGACTCGCTTTGCCTTTACGCCCATGAGAAATGCGCGAGGCTCAAATAGCCTCGCTCTTTTTGAAGTGAGTAAGAAGAGGAGCTTTCATCCGGTTGCGTGAAGGCGGGACTCTGTCACGCGATCCGCGGGCAGGCAAGGCGAACGTGCACAGGAAGAGCCGGGATACTCGTGGCACTAATCATGCTTTTTTTAAAAGCCGCTCCGGCAGGCTTAAACGGCTTCAGACATTCTCCGGATAGACATCCGCCATGGCCATGAAAATCAATTTCCACGCAATCCGGATGGCATCGCGTGAGTGGGTATTAACTTTATTAATTATTTTATTAAAAGGCATCGTATCGAACCGGGCCAGGGCAGTTGAAGTGATCGTCAGCGGGAGCATTAGCTACAATTCCAGCGACCCGAATACCAGCCAGATTTCGGATTGGTATACGGGATGGGGGACGAGCGGCATCTCAGGCCGGAATTATGTTGGCACCGCTGGTGGCGGCAGCGGAGTGTATCTGGGCAATAATTATCACAGGTGCAAGCCGACGCATGTTAACTGGCGCTGATGCCGCGCTTGGAATTGGCGGCGCCGCGTGGGGACGTCGGGCTGCCGGGTTTGGGTGGGTGCGGTATAGTAATGGGCTGGGCCAGGAGTCGAATTTGATGTATTACCAAGGGTGACACGCATGCAACACGCGAAAATTCTGGCCATAGCGGTGGCGCTTCTTTTACTTGCCGCCGGCGCCGGCGGGTATTTTTGGATGCTCCGGCAGGAGCCGGGGAAGCTGGTGACGGCTGCGAGGGCGGCGCTGGATCGTGGCGATTATATGGAGGCATCGCTGAACGCGAGGCGCGCGCTGGAGCTGCAGGCGAATAATATCCCGGCATGCCAGGTGATGGGAGACCTCTGCGAGCAAGCGGAAGACCCGAGCGCGCTGAGCTGGCGCAAGCGGGTGCTGGATCTTTCCGCGAACTCCTCCCAGGCGCTGATCGCCGGGGCCACGACGGCGCTGCACTTCGGCCAGCGCTCGGTGGCGCGCGCCTGGATGGACCAGGTGCCGGCGCCGGACCGCCCGCGGGCGGACTACGAAGCGCTTTCCGGCGCCTTTGCCCTGGATGCCGGGCGATACGCGGATGCGCAGCACTTTTTTGCGGATGCACTCCGGCTGACACCGGGAAATCCGCAATTCCGTTTCTCACTGGCGAGGGCGGAGTCGCTTTCCGCTGATTATTTCTCGCGGGAAGCCGGCCGTAAGCTGCTGCAAGAGCTGGCGACAACCCCCAATTACGAGAGCCTCTCGTTGCGCGCACTGGTGGTGAGCTACCAGTCGACGGACGAACCGGAGGCCGCACTGATTGAATGCCGGAAGCTTGTCGCCTCGGAGCATCATACCTTCCAGGACGAGCTTCTTTTGCTGCACTTCCTGCACGAGGGGAACGATCCGGCCTTCTCGAGCACATTAGCTCAGACGCAGTCGGCGGCGGCGGATAATCCCAATAACGCAGGGGCGCTACTCGCGTGGATGAGTACAGAGGATCTCGTGGCGGCGGCAGTCAGTTGGGCCACCGTCACTGTTCCCAAGGTGGGCCAGTACCCCGCGGTCCAGCCTGCGCTAGGCCAATGCTACTTGGTGCTTCAAGACTGGGATTCCCTCCTGAAGGTGACCGGGCAAGATCCCTGGGACCAGGTCGAATACATCCGGCATGCGTACCGCGCGCGCGCTCTTCGTGAGAGCGGAAATCTGATGATGGCGCACAACGACTGGTCGATAGCGCTGGATATGGCGAGAGGGAACGCGGGCGCCGTCGGCTGGCTGGCGCATGTGACCACCGAGTGGAACTGGCCGGATGAATCCGAAGAGGCGCTGTGGGGGTTGATTGAACTATCACCGGACGATCAATGGGGCTTGCAAACGCTTTACCGGCACTACGTGAGCGATGGTGACACGGCCGGCTTGCGGAAGCTTGCTGCCTACCTGGTGAAGGTGCAGCCAAGCAATAAGAACGCCGAAAACGACTTTGCGATTCTCTCCTTGCTGCTGAACAGGGATGTCAAGGAGGCGGATGCGCTCGCCGCGGACTTGTACCGCCAATTCCCGGGGAATCCGGTATTTGCGTCGACATACGCCTATGCTCTCCAATGCGAGGGGCGCCCGGCGGACGCGCTTGGCGTGCTGGAGGCTCTGCCGCGCGATGCCTTCAAGGACCCCGCACTCGCCGCCTATTACGGAATCATTCTGGCAGCCAATCACGCCCCCGACCGGGCCCGGCCATACCTGCAGAGTGCCCAGCAAGGCTCTCTGCTGCCGGAGGAAAGGGCTCTCGTGGAGAAGGCGAGCGAGGAGACTGGAACCGATCCTAATTGACCGGGTACGCGGCTGCGGAGAGCGGGTTTCAGCTTAATCCCAATTATCCCAGGCGCCTATTATACCAGTTCTACCTATTTGAGAGGAGAGATGGTATTAAACCTCCATCGCGCCGCCACAGACGCGCCATTTTGAAAAGATGGAGAAGTGACAGAACAAACAGACGAGGGTCAGTCCCAGCGCGAACACGATGGCGGCGCCTCGCTCGGGCACGACGGAGACTTGCCGGCCGGTACAACTGTAAGTGCATCCCGTGTCGTAAAGGAACGTCACGCCGGTAATCGAGAGTTCCGAGGGATTTGTGATCAGGGAATCGGTAAAGGTGTACGTCGCGGCGTCCGCAGTAAATGGATTCGTGGCCGAATTGCCACTATAGATTGTGCTATTGGCGTCGTTGTAAAGTTTCGTTTTGGAGTCCGGGGGTCCGATGATGGCGTATTTGTTGCCGAGGAGAAAGTCGAGTTGGTACGCCGAGCCGGAGCGCTCTTCTTCCCACGCGGACTTGATGCTCGTGCCAGGGGTGCCATCGGTGTAGGTTCCGTTGCTCTTGACGGTGACCGGTGTGGCGGTCGCTGTCGAGTAGGTCAGAGCGTCTGTGAGGGTCTTGCCGCCGTAGGTGACTGTAAAATCCAACCCGGTCAGCAATTCGTTGCTGCTCTTGGTTTCAGGGCTGGTGTTGGTGAGCGTCAGCGTGATGGTGCCATTGCTGCCGACAACGAAGCTGGCGTTGCCGGAAACCGTCATGTCATCGGTCGCGTTCCCGCCATTGGAGCTGCCGCCAAAATCCTCGGTCACATAGGTTACCGTTGCCCCTGCCGGCGTAGCGACTGCCAGCAAGACTGCCATGCCGGCGGCGAGCACCGCGCCCACCGGCCTTTTCAAACCTGCGGGGCACGAACGAAAGACGCCCGGTGCGCCGCCCGCGCGGGCGCCCCGGTTTCTGCCGTTATCGGTCAGCCTCCTACAGCCTGATTCCTTTTCCAGAAGTGACATCATCTCAAGCCCTCCATTTTCAATAAGTGATATAAAGTTCATAGGTAAAAATTCCCGAAATGGTTGTAAAATTTCGGCAAACTTGATATCGGTAATTGTCCTACAACATCCCGGTGATTTTCCATCTGGAGTCATTAGGGCACCAATTCCTTGCTCTGCTGTCAGCCTCTCTTTCACGGCGCTTTAGCCTCCGGGACGCTGGCGTGCAGCACCAGAGCCAGTTGGATGACATGGGTTAACGCGGCGTCCGCGGCGGTCGCGGATCGGTAGCCGGAGGCCGCGAATTCCGCCACTTGTTGTCCAAGATCCCGTTCGCGCCAGAGGACTGCCTGGATTCCCGCCTGCTCGACCGCCTCAGGGAGCGGACCGTGACCGAGCCCGCGAGGCGACCGGTCCTGCCAATTCCCATAATAGACAAACAGGGGCTCTCCCTGGTCGTCCTGGAAGGTATAGGCGTGGAATGACAGGGTAATCCCCTGGGCGCTTACGGCGACGCCGCCGCGATCTTTGAGCAGTTTAAAGCCGGTGGCGGGCAGGCAGTATTCGGGAATATGCAACCGGGCGAGAATCCGCGCGCGCATGGGACCGGGGTTCCAAACCAGATAAACCAATCTCCAGAGGCCCCCATCATTCTCCTGCCAGGTGCCGGCAACGGTTCGGTCCGCCTGCAATTGCTCCTCGGCCCCTTTTCCGATTGACCACGGCTGCGCATATGCCGGAGGGGCAAGGTCCCAGGGCGTATCCGCTGGTTTTGCGGGGTCAAAGTACCACGCTTCAGTTCCGATGAAGACAAATACGATCCAAGCGCCCGCAGCCGCCACCACACGCCGGTCGAGCGGATATCCCGGCGCCGGCTTGACGCCCGGCTTTGGAAGGGCCTGCGGATGGCTTGCGAAGAGCGCGGCGCCCCACAAGATCAGAAAGCAGAGCGCAAGTGCCGCGAATGCGGCGGGATCGTGCCACTGCTCCATCCCGGCGATGCCGGACTGGGAAGCCTGCCAAGCGAGGAAGAAAGTTCGCGCTACGTTTGTCCCGATGGCCGTAGCGGCCGCCAGGAGCAGCAGTGCCACCCGCCGCCGCCATCCGAGCCTGTATAACTCGCCGAGCACCAGCGATGCCATCACCGCCGCTTGCAGGGATTGGATGCCGCTGCAAGCCTCCGCCACACCTACCAATCCGTTCTTTAATTCGATCAGATTTCCATGGTCCACGGCGGCAACGCCCACTGTGTTGAGCGCTTCCACCGTCAACGCGGTTACCCCTCGCATGAGGAAATTGACCGCGGGATTTTCGAGCGGCTTGGGCCAAGGAACCGCCGTAAAGATCAAACAAACCGGGAAGGCGAAATACCCCATCCACCGCAATCCGCCGGAGAGAGCCAGCACTCCAAGAGTCGCCGCGACAGCGTCCGCTGTCAGCACCCAGCTCATGATTCGCCAGTCCAGGTTCGGCTGGACCACCAGCCACGCGGGGAGAAAGGCAATCGCCGCCGCGGCCAAAAGCCAGTAACCAAGGCTCGCCGCCGGGCCCGGCGCCGGGCGTATCTTCCAGCGGCGGAAGCCGGTGTAGAGGCAAAGGAGCGGCACCATCCAGCCGTACGCATATTGCGGGTCTGTGGTCCAGTGCAGCGCGAGGATCCGGAACACCAGCACCCAGATCAGGCCGAACGAAAGGACTATTTCCCACGGCCGCGCGGGATGGAGGCGGGGCGCCCGCGGGGAAATCCGTTCCTTCCAAATCACTCGATAAACCGGCAGGCTGACTGCCGAGGAGGGACTTTTCAAGCGATTTAAGTTACTTTGTGGAACTCGTGCCGTCGCGTGGACCGATCGGCAGGTGCCCGTGGTAGTCGAACATCAACCGGACGAGTTTCCGAGCCTCCCAATATCGCGGGACGAATTTGCGCGGGTCATGGAGGCAGCGGCAGAGCCAGCCCAATCGAAAACGATCCGCCCACATCGGGATTCGCGCCTGGTCTCCGCTCAGGAAGCCGATGGCGGCCCCCGTGCAATGGATGGCGGGATGATAGTCCAGATTCCGGCAGAGATAAGCGCCCAATCTTTCTTGGACACCGCCGCCGATTGCCATGATGATCTGAGCCGGACGCTTAGCCTCCAGGATTTTGAGGAGAACGGTATCGGCGATTTCTCCGGTGGTGGACTCGTATTGAGGCGCGAGATAGCAGTCCTCTTCGGTCAATGGAAACCGCTTGCTTTGAAGCCATGCAAGGTTCCGGCGCATGGAGGCGGCGTTAGGCATGACCCAGTACATGCATCCCGGCTCGCGCATTTGAGGCAACTCGAGCAATCGCTTGAGATACGCCAGCCCGGAAACGCGCCTGATGGTATCACCGGTCATCAATTTCCAGAGCAGGACCATGAGGCCGCTATCAGTAATCGCGAGGCCGCTGCTGGCAACGGCCATCCGATGCGCGGGGTCGTCCTTCAAGGCGAGCAGCACGGGGGCCGAGGGCGCGACAACGAGCCCGCCCCGCATCCCAATCGAGACAGCTTCGTCCGTGCTCCCGTTAAGAAAGCGGATTCCAAGGATATGCCGGAAATCGTGGCGCATCCACCGTGGGATATAGGAGCACGCCCCATAGCCCGCCGCCGCTCGAACGGCGGCCGAATCTGCGGCCGGCCCTTCCTTTGACTCAACCGGGGATTCCGTATTGCCGACCATCCCATTGACCGCGAAGAGCAACATCTGCAGCACCGTCCGCGAGATGATCGCCACGTCGAGTGCGAACCGCCAGTTCTCAATGTAATCGATATCGGATTCAACCTGGTGCTGGACGCGCTCGATGGAGTGGGCATTGCCTCGAAATCCACGCACCTGGCCGAGGCCGGTGACGCCGGGCTTAACCGACGTGCGGAGCCAGTAGTGTTCCACCTGCCCCCTGAACGCGTTGTTCTGATCCGGCATGTGGGGCCGCGGTCCCACGACGCTCATCTCGCCTTTAAGCACGTTAATAAACTTTGGAAGATCATCGAGCCTGACCCGGCAAATCCACCGCCCGCATGAAAAATCGGAATTGGCTCCCTGTTTTTCCCCTTCCACGCACGCTGTGCGAAATTTCAGCATGTTGAATCCGCGGTTTTGGATGCCCCCTCTTACCTCGCGGCAAAGCAGCGGACCGGGGGATTGGAACCTCTGCAGAAGCCAGACCAGAATGGCGGCCGGCGGCAGGATGAAGAGAACGATCGGAAGCGCGATGGCCATGTCGAGAGCCCGCTTCACGAGCCGATTCATCGGATTTTCCAACGGCTCGTTCCGCGGCGCTACAAACGACAGATCCCCCTCTTCGAAGTGGATCGCGTGATGATGCAGTTTCTCATCGAGATTACTCAGGATGAGCAGGCGCGCACCGTTCCTCTCGAGCACGCTGAGCATCCGCTGGTGGGCTTCGGGAGAATCCGGCAATTCAAGGAGGATCGCCTGCGTGATGTTCTGGTCTTGGAGCACACGATCCAAATCGCCTAGGGATCCCAGCCGTTCCCATTCGCAATCCGGTTCTGGCTCGTCGGTAAGGATGCCGACCGCGCGAAGGCCGAGCAGCTCCCTGTTGCGCAGCCAATTCTTAAGCCGCGCAGCCCTGGCGCTGGAGCCGATGAGCACCACGGTGTCTTCGTGCGCATTCCGAAAAAACCAGCGGCAGAGCAACTGGGGCAGCACGCGATTTGACCAGAGGAGGATCCCGTAGCTTACCGGCAGCAGCAGCACCAGGACGGTGCGGGAGATATACGGATCCTTTGTGATGGTGACATAAAGGATCAGCGCGCCGAGGGTAAAGATGGTCTGGCGGAGCGCCAGCGGGTGTTGCTGGGAGAAGCTTCTATCGGTCAGGCACGCCCGCCTTCTCTGTGGCGAACGGTACAGCGCCTCGATCAGCAGGCCGGCAATGGTCGCTACACCATAGATGGGATACCGGTAAAGCTCCTGCGGGCTTACCCCCGCGAGGAGGCCAAAGGCCATTCCCATGCAGGCCAACATTCCGCACGCCAGCAGAAGGGCCTGGCAGGCGATCAACATTTTGTACAAACCGCATCCTCGGTTCAGGATCATCTCTGGAATTCTTTCCGCTGTTAGTTTCCGATCGGTTCTCTAATTCGTATTTTTCTCACTCTCCGGCGGGGGGTTGTCTCTCTAGCTGAAAATAACTCAAAAGTGGGCTCAATATGGGGAATATCGCCCGGCTCGAATCCGCTACGGGGCGCGAACGCGGAAAACGCCAAATCCGCGTTCAATTGACCGCGACCAGCGCCCAGATTTTTCAGCGCTCGCGGAACGGCGTCAGCGTGCCTGAAATAGGAAACGGCGCAGATTTCCCCCGCTCGTGGCTCCGTATGAAAAAAACCGGCCCCTACGTGCTGAACTGCGTCCTGCAATAACCTCAAATTTTCCAATTTCCCCTTCATCTACGTATATTTCCCTAACCGCTGCTGGTGTTTAGCGACTCTATAAAGTCGTGTCCATAACTATTGCTGTAAGAATTCTCCGACATTTTTGTACGCGAAACACCTACCCTCGCGTTAATGGAGGAGAGACAAAAAAAGCTCGATTATCAATTCGAGCCAGCGAGAAATGAGCGCGCCGAGCAGGCCATGAGGAACTGAAGCGCCAGGCTCACACGCCGATAATCACGCCGCCCTGCGGAACGCCCGCCGGCCCAACGCGAATACCGCTGCCGCCATCCCAAGAAGCGCCCACGCGCTCGGCTCCGGGACGGTTTGGAGACCGGCGGTCGCCGCGCCGAATTCGCTGTTGTGATCGAGCACGGCCCAGACGCGGCCATCGACCGGGTCGACGCCGTAATCCCCGAGCACGAAATCCGTCGATGGATCGTACGGCCCGATGATTTGGTTCGGCGTGCTCTCTCCCGTATTGCCCAGCACTCCGTTCTCCCACGTGTTATTATCCGGGTCGAGCCAGGCAAGGAAGATGTCCGTCTCGCTTTCGCCCGCCGAGATCGCCGCTTCGTTGTAATCAATTTGCAGGACGAAAGTATCGGTGCCGGTGCCCTGGAAATTGACGACATCACTGACGAGGGGACCGCCGCTGCTGGCCGCAAAGTTCCCGGCAGGCTGGAAGCCGATGGTGACGGAGGTGGATGCGCTCGCTACTCCATCGAGGACGGTGGCCACAGTGTCATTGCCGGTGGAAAGGTTGGAAGTGGAGGTGATGCCGGCATAAGTGCTGCCGCCCGCCACGGGGAGGGAACCGCCGGGCGTTACCGGCTGCAAGGGCGCTGTGGTACCGGGACTGACCGTGGATGCGGTCAAGCTCAGGCTGTGGGCGCCGTACGTGGGCTGCAATACCAGGTTGCTCGAAATGCGGAGGCCGAGATAATTGGAAAATCGACCGCTGACGGAGTTATAGTTCAGCACTGAATAGATATCGCCCAATTGCGGCAGGAAGCCATTGGTGAGCGAAACCTGGAAGGCGCCATTGAGTGAGGCGGCGCCGCTGACATCGAGATGGCTGTAAGTGCCCGGCGTGCCGAGAGTGGCAAGCGAAGAGGCGACCGTTCCGCCCAATTCCACGCCCAGGTCGCCGGTGTCCGTTTGCGTATAATCTCCGACCACGTCGGTGAGCGCGCCGGAGGCGAGTTCGATGTTGCCCTCGTTCTCGATCGGGGAAGGGATGGTGCTATGGAAGGTGGGACCGGCGACGAAGGTGATGTTATCGGTACCGGAGGCGTCCACTGTGCCGCGATTGTCGAATTGCATCGCGCTGCTGAAGGACCCGGAGCCCAAGGGCGTGCCGCCGATGAAACCGGAACCGGTGATGGTATTGTTCTGATTGATGAGGACATTCTTCGTTACGTCGGCGGCGTTATAGTTGCCGTCGATCACGTGATAGGGAGTGGTGCCGGTGGTCAGCAGATTGACGGTGCCGCCGCCGGTGAGGGTGACGGAGCCGCTGATGGCCAGGATGGAAGGGAGGCCGGAGCGGTTGTTTGGATCGTCGAGGTTGAGGGAGCCGGTGTTGGTGAGGGTGCCGGAGAGGAGGACGTTGGCGCTGACGAGGTTGACGGCCACGCCGTTAATAAAGCTGAGGTTATTG
>Ga0182024_10002601_pt1 | contig 44464 bp, 46 predicted proteins | sample P32metaG_FD_120480 | JGI IMG/M metagenome (GOLD analysis project Ga0182024, IMG submission 120480) | Permafrost microbial communities from Stordalen Mire, Sweden - P3-2 metaG (Illumina Assembly) | ecosystem: Environmental > Terrestrial > Soil > Wetlands > Permafrost | place: Sweden: Stordalen... | reverse complement strand
GAGATGATCGAGCGCGGTGGATTGCTGGAGCGTGCCACGACCATAGGGAAACAGTTCGAGCAGCGGGCACGCAGCTGGCAGAAAAAGTGGCCGCTCATCGGCGATGTTCGCGCGCTGGGCGGAATGTGCGCCATCGAGTTGGTACGCAACAGGGAAACGCGCGAGCCGGCGGAAGCGGAAACGAAAGAAATCGCGCACTACTGCTACGAGCACGGCCTCATCACCATCACAGCAGGAACGTACAACAATGTGATGCGCATCCTGGTACCGCTGACGATCACGGACGAGCAGTTCGCGGAAGGGCTCGACGTTATGGAAGCCGCACTGGCTTCGGTGGCGGAGCGCAAGCCGGCGGAACTGTCCCACGCTTGACCGCAGTCATGACCGCAGTCATTGTCCCGCTACCAGGCCTCTGATAGGATGGCGCAACTTCCACCTGCGGAGGCTCGCCAGTGCCCAAGGTCAAACAACTCACCATATCTTGTGACAATACCCCGGGATCACTCGCCCGCGTCGCCAGCATTATCGGTGCAGCGAAAGTGAATATTCTGGCGCTGAATGCCTCCGCCGCCGGCGCTATGGGATATATACAATTGGTGGTCGACAATGGCGCGAAAGCCAAGAAGGCGCTTAAAGGCGAGGGATTTTCTTGCTATGAGGAACTGGTGATTCACGCCGTACTCCCCAACGTGCCTGGAGCGCTTGCGCAGTTTGCGAAGAAGCTGGCGGCCAAAAACGTAAACATCGGAGCCTGCTACCAGACGACCGTGGAAGGCGCGAAGCGAGCGAGTGTCGTGCTTGCCGTTTCCCACCTGGAAAGCGCGGCCTTAGTGCGGTAAGGCTGGCCGTTTCCTTCACTCCGCGTGCAGCTTACTCAGACAGACAGCGAGAAAAGTGGAGAAGACCGGGAATCGGCCTCGGGGGTAAGCTCGTCCTGTTCGTCCATTTGGTCCGCATCCTATCACGTCATCTTCCCACTTTTCTTTGTGCTTCTGCGGCTTCCTCTAGACCAACCAATGCATTGCCCTTTTTGTGTGCGGCTATCTGTTGCTAAAACGGCGGCTCCCTCTGGTGTCGCTCCTTTCAGAGAACGATATCCTCATGAATGACCGATGATTTGCTTACCGCGTTGAGACTTGTGCGTCAAAACAGTTGCCGTGATGGCCGGGGTTGCGAAAAATCGTGATGGAGTGATGGACGTAAACGAACGGAGGGTGTGCCTATGTGGCGACTGGGGATGCGGGGAGCAGTGGTCGGGATAGTGTTCGCGGCGGTAGCGGGAGTTAGCTCGGCGCAGTCGTTTGTGCTGGACTTGCCGGATCCGAGCCAGCGCGCGGAAGTGGCACAGCGGATTGGATTGACGGACATCACGATTGCTTACCACCGGCCGCTAATAAAGGACCGCAAGGTTTGGGATGCGCTGGTGCCGTATGGCAAAGTGTGGCGCGCGGGAGCGAATATCAACACCACGATCACCTTCACCGATCCGGTGAAGATTGAAGGGCAGGCGCTGGACAAGGGCACCTACGGGCTGCATATGATCCCGAACGCCACGGAGTGGACAGTCATTTTTTCGAAGGACGCCACGTCGTGGGGATCGTTCACCTATGACCAGGCAGAAGATGCCTTGCGCGTAAATGTGAAACCGCACACTGCGGAGATGCACAACGCGCTGACGTATGAATTTGCGGAGCTGCAGCCGGACTCGACCGTCGTGGAGATGGAGTGGGAGAAGGTAGCCGTGCCGTTCAAAGTGTCGGTGGAGGTGCACCCGCTAGTGGAAGCTAGCCTGAAAAAGCAGCTGCGAAATCTTTCGCAGTACACCTGGAACAGCTGGGATGACGCGGCAAATTATTTGCTGACGGAAAAGATCGATTTGGATCAAGCGCTGAAGTATGCCGATAAGTCCATTGAAACCGAGGATCGCTTTGACAATGAACTGACCAAGTCGCGCGTGTTGCTGGCGCTGAACCGCAAGGATGAAGCGACGGCTGCGGAAAAGAAAGCGCTGGAGATGGCGAATCCGTTGCAAGTGCACATTTACGGGCGGCAGTTGCAAGCGGAAAAGCATCCCGAGGAAGCCTTTGCGATATTCCGCGAGAACGCCAAGAAGCACCCAGAATTTTGGTTCGTGCACGCGGGACTGGCGCGGGTCTATTCATCGCAAGGAAAGTTTGACGACGCCTCCAAAGAAATGAAGGTAGCGATGGAGAAAGCGCCAGACAATCAGAAGAGCTATCTGGATGGATTAGTGAAGAAGCTGGACTCGAAGCAGGACATTAACTAGCCTCGCGGGATTATCCCTGCGCGACAGCACCGCGGTAAAGGCTGCGTGCTCAAGAAGCGCAGAGCACGCGGCCTTTCTTCGTTTTTTGCCCAATCTCAGGGTCAAGAAATATACAATCACGAAGTCCACAGCCCGCAGACCACCGAGTGGGTACCATTACCAAGTGTTTGAAGTTAAGACACTTCTTATGTTTTCCACAGATGACGCTTTGCCCGACTAATGCCATCTTAGCAACCCATTGAGTATCACCTGGTTGCCGGTTCGGGATGTTTCGGCTCCAGTTAAATTTGCTGCTGCTGTTTGGGCCCCGCAACAATGCGAAGTGCATCTCTGAGGCTGCCATGGGCGCGACAAACCGCTCAGTTTCGATTGATACTGTGAACGATCCGCGCGCCAGCGCCGCCGCGGTCGGGCCCGTGGACCTGCCACGCACGCCAGCTTTGCGCGTTGCGCCGCTGCTCCAGCCGACGCTGCCGCGCCGCTTCGTGCGCGTGCCAACACACGCCATTGGCGTAGTGCCGGACCATCGCGAATATCCCCGGGCGACGCTGAAGCTGCCGTTGCGCCTGCGCGGCGTCGCAGGTGTTCCAGAAAAATTTCCTATCACCTTGGTCACGCGAGACATCAGCTCCACCGGCGTCTACTTTCTTTCTCCCAAGCAGCTTCCCGTCGGTGCTTCGATTGAGCTCGAAATTGTCCTGGTCAGCCGGCCCATGGGCTGCGGCAATGTGTTGATGGCCACCAGGGCGCAAGTGCGGCGCGTCGACGCGGCCGCCATGCCCAACTGGTACGGTATCGCCGCCTCGTTCGACGATTTGCAATTTGGCCGCGACGACGGCGTCCGCTGCGACTATCGCTGATTTTCCTTTCCTCTAAACTTGTTGAGCATGCTCGAGCGAGCGGTTGCGCTCCTGCGTTGCGCCGATTCTGCTACCCTTTACCCTCGTGCCTCCCCTCAAAAAACACAAAATTTTAGGTGTGCTCTTCGATTGGGATGGCACGCTGCTGGATTCTTACCACGCTGATTCGTCCGCGTACCTGGCGATGTTTGAAGAAATGGGAATCGCGTGGGGCCTCCGGGATTTGGCTCGCCATTATTCGCCCAACTGGTACGACGTCTATCGCGCCGCCGGACTCCACCGCAGCCGTTGGGGCGACGCGGACCGTGCCTGGCGCAAGCAGTACGCGACGCATCGCCCCGGTTTGCTTCCCGGCGCGCGGCAGGTGCTGGCAGCACTCGGCAAACGCTATGCGCTCGGCTTGGTTACCAGCGGCGACCGTGATCGCGTGCTGCGACAACTTCGCGAGTTTTGTTTGCTCCGCTCATTTTCCGCGCGCGTTTGCAGCGGTGACACGGAAAACAAAAAGCCGCATCCCGAGCCGCTGCTATGTGCGTTGCAGAAAATGCACCTGGCGCCTGAGGATTGCGTATACGTCGGAGACACCCGCGAGGACGTGCACATGGCGCGCTGCGCTGAGGTCCGGACCATCGGGATCGTTGGACCGTTTCCAACCGCGAAGCGGCTGAAGCTTTCGCGGCCGGATATTTTGCTCGGTTCCCTTGCGGAATTGCCTGCGGCATTGCGGCGGTTAGCGAAGTGAAAATCCACTTTGACGCGGCAAACTTCTAGCCTCGCAATTCCCTGACTTTTGGCGAGCTCTTGCCGAAGGAGGCGGCGCATTTGCTGGCGCTGCATTCACTGGGGCTTCGCGGGCGCGACGGTTGCGGGTGCGGATGAAGGCGGCGTTGTTGGCGCCGTCGCTGCGCCCGGCGTAGCGGCCGCCGCGGGCGCGGACAACTTTGTACCGAGCGGCTCAAAGTCCGTCCACTTAATCACCATGCGCACCGGCACATCGTGATCCTTGAAATGTAGCGTCTCGTCAGAACGCGCATACGTCGGAAACCAGTATTTTCCGTCAACAAATTCGCGGTACGTTTCAAATAGCGTAAATGGGAGTTGCGGCGAGGATTTTATATCGCCCAGATCATTCACCCAGCTGCCATACGTCTTCACCACTTCCAGATACTTGTCGTCAATCCACACGATGCCCTTAAAAAAACCATGCGCGCGTTCGACTACTTTAGGACTCACGTCGAAAATATAACAACTGATCTCGTCGAGCTGATCCTTGCCCAGATATTTCAAATTATATTTGGCGAGCTGCGGAGTGGTGAGTGCAAACGCCGGCATGCGGTTCAAACCATCGAAGTCCTCGGACTCCAGTTGCAAATACTGCAGCGTGGAATGGGGCCGCACGATAATGCGGTCCATCGGAGTGCCGTCGGGGTCGCGCCCCGGTTGCGTGACCATGGTAAATTCCCCGGCCGGCTTTCCATCCGGTCCTAACTCCTGGATGCGTATCGTCTTGCGATAGGTGTAATGCCCGCGTGCCAGCAGGTACGAGTCTTCTTGCGTGGCCAGCTGCTTGATCATCTGTTCGCTGGGAATCGGTGGTGGCTCCGCAGGTTCCGGAGTGGTGTCGATGCGCGTTACGCGATGCTCTGGCGGAGGATCCATGGGGCCTTCGGGAGGTTGCTGGGCGCGCGCGGTCTTTTGCGCCATGCCAAGAAAACAGAGCGAGACGGCCACAATGGCCACGCGAAAAAACGCGCACAGAGATGGGTGACCCGAGAAGATCTCGCTGAATTGCATAGTGAATTGGATGCGCCAAATGCGCGCGAAAGTCGCCTCGCCATCCAGACGCAGCAAGTTTAGCCTAGTCGCCGCGGGCAAAGCACAACGCTTTCGCGCACCTCAGCTGCCGCTAGTGAACCACAGCAAATACCACCTCCGCGAAAATCCGCAAGTCTCTGCTACAATTTCTTGTCCCGTGAGCGATGCACTCCAGGTCAAGCGGTACTTCGTATCCGGCGCCGTGCAGGGTGTGGGTTTTCGTTATTTTACGCAGGATGCTGCGGAGAAATTGCATTTGAGCGGCTACGTAAGAAATCTGCGCGATGGCCGTGTGGAAGTCTTTGCAGCCGGAACCGCGCAGCAACTCGCGCAGTTGCGCGCCATCCTCGAACGCGGCCCGCGCTTTGCAAGTGTTCGCGACGTACAGGAAGAAGACGCTGCGGCCGATGCCCACTTTGCCAAAGGATTCGCGATTACCCGAGACGCCTGAGCACTTCATTCAAACACTCATTGACCAAAGTCCATCGATCGACCAGGAGCCCTTGCGATGCAGGATCTCAAAAAGCTGATCCGCGAAGTGCCGGATTATCCCAAGCCGGGCATTTTGTTTTACGACCTCACGACGCTGCTGAAAGATAAGAACGGCTTCCACTCGATGATTGATCGGCTGTGCGACCATTATCGCGGCCGCACCATCGATATCGTAGCGGGCATCGAAGCGCGCGGATTTATTTTTGCCCCGGCGCTAGCGTACCGCCTCGGCGCCGGGTTCGTGCCGGTGCGGAAGCCAAAAAAATTGCCCGCGAAGACAGCGAGCATCACTTACTCGCTGGAATACGGGACAGATTCATTGGAGTTGCATGAAGACGCCATTCAGCCTGGCCAAACCGTAATCATTTGCGACGATCTGCTAGCCACCGGTGGCACAGCCGCTGCGACCGCCAAATTAATTGAGCAACTCGGCGGAAAAGTGGCAGGCGCAGCTTTCGCGGTGGAATTGACGTTCTTGAAAGGGCGCGCGCGCTTGCCCGGTTTCGATACCTTCTCGCTCATCCAATACGACAAATAGCAACATGCCGGCTAAGCCTTGGCCTTCGCGGCTCTTTGCCGCAGCACCTCAAACAACACCACTCCCGTCGCCACCGAAACATTGAGCGACTTTACCGGCCCCGTCGTCGGCAATGAAACTAAAAAATCGCAACGCCTCCGCGTCAGCTCGTGCAACCCTTGACCTTCGCCGCCCAGCACAATTCCCACCGGCGAGTTGTAATCCACTTGCGTGTAACTCTGTTCCGCTTGTTCATCCAAGCCGATTAGCCAGTACCCCGCTTCTTTCAGCTCTTCCATGCTGCGCACCAGATTCGTCACCTTGGCAACCGGCAGATGCGACAGCGCGCCAGCCGAAGCGCGCGCCACCGTATCTGTGAGCCCGGCCGCACGCCGCTCTGGAATCACCACGCCGTGCGCGCCGGCCGCCAGCGCGGTGCGAATAATCGCACCTAGATTGTGCGGATCCTCCACGCCATCAAGCAGCACGATCAATCCTCTCTGCGAAGCCTTCGCGCTCCCGATAATTTCTTCAAGCGAAGACGCTCCGCGCGCCGCCGCCAGCGCCACCACTCCTTGATGATCTTTCGAATTGGCCAACCGGTCCAGTTGCCCGCGATCTTCAAAACGCACCGGCACGCCCTGCTTTCGCGCCAGCTGGACGATCTCTTCCGTCCGCGTATCTTGCCGGCCCTTGGCTATAACGATGCGGTCCAGCGGCCGCGCCGCTTCCAGCGCCTCGCGCACCGCATGAATGCCTGTGAGCCGGTCCATGAGAGAAACAGTCTATCGTTGTCCGTTCTTGCTGTCAGGTGTGCGCCAGCGGCACAAGGATTTGCACCGGCGAAAAAAGCGTTAGTCAAGATGGCTGCAAAATTCCAGCACGCGCGTCCGCGCGGATTTCACAGGCACCGCGAAGGGAAGCACCGCCGCGGAATCGAGCAGCAAAATCACACGGTCCAGCGCTCCTTCACCGGACCGCCCGGTCAGCGCCAGCCGGATAGGGTGAAACAATTCCCGGCCGCGCGCCTCCATGCTGCCTTTCATCGCGGTAATGATCTCGCTGAAGTGGTCGGACGTCAGCGGCACGCCGTCCAGTAGCGCCATCGCAAATTGCCGAAGCACTTCTCGCGCCGCGTAACGCGAAAGCACGATGTGACTTTCGGTTTTCGCCAAAGTTTCCGTGGCGTCGTAATGAAAGATCAGCCCCAGCAAGTCGCGAAGCCCATCGCGATCCGCAACTTGCGCGCCTAGCAAGAACGCCACGCGATCGCACCACAGCATGTGCTCGCCAGTTGCTTCCTGCAGAAGCCATCCTTGTTCGCGCAGTATCTCCGCCACATCCGCGCCGCCAAAAGGATCCTCCCGCGCGTCATTTGTTTCTGTGAGCCCGTCAGGCATGTCGTTAGCAAGCGTATTTCGTGTCACCGGCGAGGCGCGAGCGGCGCAGAATTCATGCTAGGCTGCCTTTAGTAGCAGCCTTCAATAGCTGTCCGTAGGTTAACCTGTGCCATCCAACTCATCGCCCGCTCAACGTCGCGACCACCCACGCAGCAATCGCCTCGCCCCGGCCAATCGCATCTACGCCTTCGTTGGTCTTGGCCTTCAGATGAATTTTCTCCGCGGCGACTCCCAGCGCGTCCGCCACAATTTCGCGCATTGCCGGAAAATGCGGCCCCAGCTTAGGCCTTTCCAGAATCACCACGGCATCGATGTGTTCGATGGTAAATCGCTTCTCTTCGAGAAGTTTTCCAGCGTACTCCAAAAAAATCAGACTATTCGCGCCCTTCCATTTCGGATCAGTATCCGGAAAATGTGTCCCGATATCTCCCAGCCCTGCCGCCCCAAACAGCGCATCGCACATCGCGTGCGCCAGCACATCTCCATCTGAATGCCCCGCCGGCCCCTTATCAAACGCCAATGCCAAGCCCCCAATGATCAACTTGCGGCCAGCCTCCAGCCGGTGCAGATCGTAGCCAATGCCGCAGCGCGTGCTCATTTCTTGGCGCGCTCGCGTTCCAGATAAAATTTCGCCAGTTCCATGTCCGCGGGCTTGGTGATTTTGATATTCCGCTCCGAACCCAGCACCACGTGCACATCGTGACCGAAGCGTTCCACCAGTCCCGCTTCGTCCGAAACGTTGACGCCGTCCGCCGCCGCGCTCGCGAACGCATCCCTCAATAATTTTGTTCTAAAGGCCTGCGGCGTTTGCGCCAGCACCACGCGCTCGCGCGGAATCGTCCCGATAATCAGCGCCACATCTTCCGGCAAACTAGCGCGCTTCACTTCTTTCACGGTGTCCATCGCCGGTATTCCCAGAATCGCGGCATCGCACCGCCGCGCCTCTTCAATCACGCGCGCAATCTGCTCCACGGTGACAAAAGGCCGGACCGCATCGTGCACCAGCACAATTTCCGTGCCGTCCGGCACTTGTTGCAAAGCCAAGGCTACGGACTCCTGCCGCGAATCTCCGCCGCGAATCACTTTGACGTTTTGTTTGAATTTTTCGCCCTGCAGGCTGGTCTCCAGCGAACCCACCACATCCCCGCGCGTCGCAACAATAATGTCCGTAATCATCGGACAAGACGCCATGCGCCGCACCGTGTGCACCACAATTGGCGTACCCGCAAGCTCCAGGAACTGTTTGGGAGTCTCCGCGCCCATGCGCGTTCCCAGTCCAGCAGCAGGTAAAATGGCGGCAATCCGGTTCATAAAAGAACGCCAACCCCGTGGCGCGTCGTTCACACTTCCTACAGAATCGCGCACCAACGTGTTAGCGAACTTTCGAGTGTACCTGAACCGCCATCGCCAGAACAATGCGGCCCGCGTCGCCACCAATGCAAACGCGGATCCAACCTTCAGAAGTTTTAGTGCCGTGTGTTCTTGTAAGAAGTGTTGCTGCGAAATTACTGGCGGTTCGCCGCCTGTTTCATTCCCGCCGTGCTTTGTTCCGCGCGGTCGTCCACCCGCCCGAAAATCATTTTTCCCGCCGTCGTCTGATGCACCGACGTCACAATCACGTCCACCATTTTGTTAATCAATCGCCGCCCGCCATCTACCACCACCATCGTGCCGTCATCCAAGTACGCCACGCCCTGGTTCGGCTCCTTGCCTTCGCGCAAAATCAGCACGCGCATCGGCTCACCCGGAAGCACCGCTGGCTTCAGCGCGTTGGCCAGCAGATTCACATTCAGCACCGCGATCCCTTGCACCGTCGCCACTTTGTTCAAATTGAAATCATTGGTAACAATCTTCGCGCCGGTCCGCTGCGCCATTTCCACTAGCTTGTCGTCCACTTCCCCAGCTTCCTCTGTGTCATCTTCGAGGATGCGCACAGCAATCTGCGGCATCTTCTGCATGCGCTGCAGAATTTCCAGGCCGCGCCTGCCTCGCTGCCGCTTCAACGCATCGGAAGAGTCCGCCACCATTTGCAGCTCTCGCAGCACGAACTGCGGCACGCCCAGCACGCCATCCATGAATTGCGCTTCGCAAATATCCGCGATGCGTCCATCGATCAACACGCTGGTATCCAGAATCTTCAACGGCTCCGCACGCGGCACCACCTCCAGCGGCAGCTCCGGTGAACGCCGCAGAAATTCCTCACCGCGGCTCGCGCCCAGCAGCAGGCCCACATAACCGAAGCCCAGCAGCGCGAGGTATTCGAGGCTCGTCCTCGTCGCGTCTGTTCCAGCCGTTCGCGAAATCACCAACGCGGTTAGCAGCGCCACCAGTATTCCCGCCGCCGCGCCAGCCGCGGCTCCAGCCACTTCGCCCAACCCACGCCGCCGCACAGGAAATTCGACCGCCAGCACTACCAATGCAAACATCAGTCCCAGCGTTGCCGCCGCTCCTCGTCGCAACTCAAAAGGTTGCAGGTAGTAGCAAATTGCGGCGGCAGCGATTAACAACGCACCGCGCAGCAGCCAGAATCCTCCGAGCCGCGCGCCGCCCTTCGTGCCGTGCGTCTCGACGGAACTGGGCTGGGGCACATCACTCTTTGAAATGTTTTTTGCGGGGGTTGCTTCGTGCGACGGCCCTTGCCCTTGTGGTGCGTTCCAGCTCATACGACCTCACAGTAATGGACCACCACTGCAAAATCGTCCCTGCCGCCTAAAGGATTCGGCACCCATTTCCTGGACGGTGCGGGATGAGCATGGGAGTACACGTCCCGCCACTACATCCTCTCATAACCTGATGGAATCCGGCTATTGCTGACAAGAAGCCCGCGAATCGCCTGGGCGCGACAGAAAGCATGCAACCGCGGGAATTTTGTTCGCCGGGCGTCTGACTCCGGACGAATCGCTCAAATTCACGCCAGCTAAGGTCCCTAGCTGAGATACACCCGCGGCACCCGCGCGCTAACGGCACACAATAAATCCGATGTCACCGTTCCGATGCCTCGCGCCACAAAATTTGCCGGGAGCACATGCTCGCCGTCCGTGCCGTAAATCGTAGCGGTGTCGCCCGCTTCCGCGCCCGGCACGTCCGTAACATCGATCATCGTTACATCCATCGACACGATGCCCACGATTGGCGCCAGCCTTCCCCGAACCAAAACGTTGCCGCGATTCCCCAGCGAGCGATGCAACCCATCTCCGTAACCCGCGGCCAGCACCCCGATGCGCGAGGCTCGCTTCGCCATAAATGCCGAATCGTAACCCACCCCCGAATTCGCGGCCACCTCGCGCAAACTAATAATCCGCGAACGCAAGCTCATCACCGGACGCAGTGGCATGCGCTTCTCCATCTCCACGCGCCGCTCCATCGGCTCGTATCCCGGATGGTAGCCATACAAAATTGCTCCCGGGCGCACCATGTCGGCCCAGGTTTCCGGACGCGAGGCGATCGCCGCGCTATTTGCAAGATGTACGATCCCCGTATCCACTCCCAGCGTGCGCAATTTTTCCAGCGCTGCGTAAAACCGCTCTTCCTGTTCGCGCGTCTGCCGCCCCGCCACCGAATCGTTAAACACTTCCGACGACGCAAAGTGCGTCATCACTCCGCCCAACCGCAGATGTTTACATTTCGCCAGGTGCCGCGCGAAGCATTCCACATCCTCCGGCGCAATGCCCAGCCTGTTCATTCCCGTATCGATTTTCAAGTGGAACGAAACTGTTTTGCCTGCTGGATTTCGTCCCGCAGCCTTGTTCAACGCCTCCAGTTGCTCGCAGCGGTGAATCACTGCCGTCAAATTGTGCGCCACCAGCCGCTGCTCTTCGCCCGCCACAAAACTTGTAAGCACCAGCACCGGCTTGCGTACTCCTGCCTTGCGCACCGCGATGCCTTCTTCCGTGCACGTCACGCCAAACCAGTCCGACCCCGTCTTCTCCAGCGCCTTCGCCATTTGCGGCCCGCCGTGCCCATAGCCATTTCCTTTTACGATCGACAAAACTTTGCGTGGTGCCTTGCGCTTCTCGCCGGCAGGGTTCACGTAGTCGCGAATCGTTTGAAAATTGTGCGTCAATGCGCGCAGAGAAATTTCTGCCCAAACAGGGCGGCTGTGCGCCGGTGCCGAATCACGTTGTTTGCGAGCCATGGGTATCCTGAATCTCGCGTGAGCAAGAAATTTAGTTTACGACATTCCCGCCGCGCACCACGACCGCCACATTGGCCGCCGCGAGAAAGACAACAGCGTGCATCATTGCAACCTGGTAGCCACCTGCAACGCGCCAAATCACCCGCCGCAAGCTGGCACGAGAGCCCTAAGCGTCGCCCTGCCAGCAACTTGCCGTCACCGCAGCACCACATGTCCACCGCCAGACACACATCGACTCGAAAAACAGCCGCTCGCCGAGTAGGCCCGGCCAAGCTTTAGCTCCAAGGGGTTCGTTTGGACTACGCTCTCACCGCACCATCGATCCCTATCCCGAACCGACATCGCGACCGGCAAACCTCTCTCGCTATCCAATCCACCTCGGCTCGCCGCGCTTCTTGACTTCATTCCTGCCAAAACGATATAAGCTACCCAGCCGCTCCGGTCCTCGCATGCACATCGCCCACCATCCCCGCGTCGCGTTCGCCGTGTTGTGCATTTCGCTCGCTTTCCCGTCTCTTCTTTCCGCGCAAGCCGGCGCTGCCCCTGGCAATTCCTCCGCCAACAAATACGTTGGCCCCGGCTCTTGCGCCGCCACCAGTTGCCACGGCGGCGTCAAACCCGTCGCCGGCAGCCGCATCCTGCAAAACGAATATTCCACCTGGATCATCAAGGACAAACACAGCCGCGCGTACCAGGCGCTCACCGGCGACGTCGGCGAACGCATGGCCAAAATTCTTAAACTTGGCAAAGCCGAAGAATCGCCGAAATGTCTCGCGTGCCACGCGCTCGCTCCGCCGCCGGAATTGCGCGCGCGCCCTTTTGAACTCGCCGAAGGCGTCACCTGCGAAAACTGCCACGGACCCGCGCAAGGCTGGCTCGGCCAGCACACCGCCAAAGATTCCGCCGAAAAACACGCGGCTTCCGTCCGCGAATTTCACATGGTCGATACGCGAAACGTTATCGTGCGCACGGAAAAGTGCCTCGAATGCCATCTCGGTACTCCTGGAAAATTTGTCGACCACGAAATGATTGCCGCCGGCCATCCGGATTTGTACTTCGAGCTGGATTCTTTTTCTGCCGTCATGCCGCGCCACTGGAACGTTCCGCGCCTGAACGCGAACGGTTCGCCCGCCGAAGATGCCCCGTGGATTGGCGTGCGCGATTGGAGCACTGGCCAAGCCGTGCAGCTTCGTGCCGCCATGGATCGCGTCGCCTGGCGCGCTCGTGGCGAACGCTACGATAAAAAAGATGTTTGGCCCGAATATTCCGAACTGTCCTGCTTCGCGTGCCACCATTCGCTGACCATGCCGAAGGATAGCTGGCGCCAGGAACATGGCTACCCCGGACGGCGCCCCGGCGATCCCGCTTGGAATGAATCGCGTTACGTGGTGTTCCGTTTGCTCGCCAAACAAGTCGACGATTCCGCAGCGCAGGATTTGGAACAAAAATTAAACGCCGTCGCCGCGGAAATGAGCAAGCTGAATCCCGATCGCAACTCCGCCGCCTCTGCCGCCACTGCCGCTGCGCTCATCGCGCAACGTTTCGCCGAGCGTCTCGTCGCCATGCCTTACCAGCGCGACATGGTCTTGCGCATGATGCAAAGCATTTGCGATGACGCCGAACAAATTTCTCTGGCCGACGAACGCGCCGCCGAGCAAGCCACCATGGCTCTCGATTCGCTGTACATCTCCTATAGCAAAGAAGCCCAGCCCGCCAACGGCGCCGAAGTACGCACCGCCATCAACGGCCTTTTCCAGCAGCTAGAAAATCCCTCGGCCTACAACGCCGATCAATTCGCCGTCGCACTGCACCGCATCCGCCCGCTGTTGCCGTAAGCGACCTTGTGCCGGCCGATGCTTTGGTTTTAGGTTTTGAGTCTTTTTTAGTTTTTTAAGTTTTTTTGTTTTACCGTTTCTGCTGGCTTTAGGAAATTGCGAATCGCGCGGGAGGTTTTCGAGGCGCTAAGAAAAATCACATGAACCGCCTCGAAAATTGGTTCTGCGCCACAAATTTCTGGCGCGGCGTTACTGCCAATCGCCTGCTACCCTGGATGCTGGACGGCTCCGATCTCGGCGATCGCGTTCTGGAAATTGGCGCCGGCGTGGGCGCTGCGACTCGCGTGTTGCGCCAGAAATCTCCAAGCGTCACGAGCCTCGAATACAGCAGCGCGTTCGCCGCGAAACTCGCGAAAGATTCGCGCTGCGAAGCGTTTTTTGCTCCCCGTGTCGCAGCCGCGGACGCAGCGGCGGTGGCGCAATTGGGCGAACCACGCGGAAAAGTTTTAGCGAGCGTGGTGCAAGGTGACGCTGCGGCGCTGCCGTTTGCGACGGAGAGTTTTACGTGCGCGATTGCGATTCTGGTGCTGCATCATTTGCCGTCGCAGGAATTGCAAGACCGCGCTTTCGCGGAAATTCACCGCGTACTGAAACCGGGCGGAACATTTCTGGCCTTTGAAATTCCCGACGGCTGGTTCGCGAGGCAATTGCACATCGGCAGCACGTTTGTTCCGGTTCCTCCGGCCAGCGCCAATGCGCGACTCACCGCCGCGGGATTTTCGCGCGTTGCAGTTACGTTTCGCCCAGGCGCATTGTTGCTGCGCGCGGTTCGCGCAAATTCCTGACGCAAGTCGCAGCGTGCTGTAGCATCAAAAAAGCATCAGAAATGGTATCGCCAACAGGTGTGACACGCATGGCAACGGAAACGGGCGCCGCAAAAACGCTGGCACGGGACAAAATTCCTCCGGGACCGCACTCTTCGCTGGCAAAAAATATCGGTGGGGAATTGCGGCGCGTCACCCGGGATCCGCTGGGATTTTTCACGCATTGCGCGCGCACTTATGGGGACGTTACCGCCATGCGTTACTTTAATTTCCACAGCTATTTCATCAATCATCCGGATTTGATTGAAGACGTGCTGATCACCAACGCGCGCAAATTTCACAAAGGCCGCGTGTTGCTGGCGAACAAGGCGCTCTTTGGTGATGGTTTGCTCACCAGCGAAGGAAATTTCTGGCTGCGGCAGCGGAGGCTGGCGCAACCGGCATTTCACCGCGCGCGCATCGCGGCGTATGCGGACACCATGGTGCGTTACACGGAACGTTTGTTGGAAACCTGGCGCGATGGCGAAGAACGCGACATTCACGAAGAGATGATGCGCGTGACGCTGCAAATTGTCGGCAAAACTCTTTTCGATGCCGACGTGGCGAAAGATGCGCACGAAGTGGGACGTTCGCTGGAATTGCTGCTGGAACTGGGTGCGGACTTTGGCCGCGCGATTTTAATTCCGCAATGGCTTCCCACGCCAAAAAATATCCGCAAAGCGCGCGCCATCCGCAAGCTGGACAAGATTATTTTCCGCATTATCGAAGAACGGCGCGCTTCCGGCCACGATGCCGGCGATTTGCTGAGCATGCTGCTGGCGGCGCGCGACGATGACGGCTCGTGCATGACGGACAAGCAGTTGCGCGATGAATCCATCACGCTATTTCTCGCCGGACACGAAACCACCGCAAACGCACTCTCCTGGACATGGTGGCTGCTGGCGCAAAATCCCACCGCAGAGAAAAAATTGCACGCAGAGCTCGACTCGTTGTTAGGCGGCCGGGCGCCAACGCTAGACGACGTCGCGAAATTGCATTATACGGAACTGGTGTTGACGGAATCGCTTCGCTTGTATCCGCCAGCGTGGGGCACCGCGCGTGTGGCAATCGAAGATCACGAAGTTGGCGGCTACCCGCTGCGCAAAGGCATGGGCGTCGCGCTATCGCAGTGGGTGATGCATCGCGATCCGCGGTGGTTCGATGCGCCCGAAGAGTTTTTGCCAGAACGCTGGGAAGACGGTCTGGTAAAACGCCTTCCGCGCTTCGCCTATTTTCCCTTCGGCGGCGGCCCACGCCAATGCATCGGCAACACCTTCGCGCTGATGGAAGCCACGCTGGTCTTAGCCACAATCGCGCAGTATTATCGCTTCCGCTTAGTCGAAGGCCATCCCGTGGTGCCGCTACCGTCGATCACGCTGCGCCCCCGCCACGGCATCCGCGCGATTCTTGAATCACGATAGGCAAGCGCGATCGCATTATTCGATTTTGGCGCGAGGGATGCCGCAGGAACGGCAGCGAGCTAGCATACCGAAACGGTGGTGGCAGCGTGGGCAGGATGAGAAAAGGCGGCGGAGGAAAACTGCAAAGGCGTAGAGGGTGAAGAGGGCCAGCCACGCCAGCGAGACAGCCATTAAAATTGCCGCAACTTTTGCCAGAAAACTATTCTTGGGAGCGATTCGGTGGAACGCCCAATAGACGCTAACGGCGACGAAAAGAGGGGCAAGGGCGACGGCGCGAGAATTGTTTAGCAAAAATCGGTTTGTGTTGCGTGGGCTTTTCGATTTGTTCGATTTGGCGCCGGTGGAATGTTTGGCGGGGTTTGCGATTTTTTGGGTAGTGGGCTCGTGGGTTTCGGCTGCGGAGCGTTTTGCTGCTGCAGCGTTTGACGCTTCGGCTTTTATGGAACAGTTCGCTTCAGGACCGATGCGTGATTGAGTTTGGGTGGGTTGGTTTGCTTCGGTTTCATCGGGCTTGGCGTCTTCCGGCCAGGTTTTGAAATAGTTTTCAAGATGCAGCAGCTTGGTGGCGATTTCGCCGCGATCGATAGTTTGTGCGTAGGGGCCGTTTTTTGTGAAGAGGCCGAGGTCGAGGTCGAGGCCGACTCGTTCGCTATATGTTGGCGAACGGCCGTCGGATGTACAGCGTTTCATGGCCTCGAGTTGTGCGACGATTCTTTTCCATTCGGGATCTGCAAAGCGCTCACTCTGTTCAGAGAAAGCGATGCGTCCGGCTTCTTCGAGTGCACGGAGGAAGTCTGCTCTCGATTTAATTTTGCGGAAATCGTTGGGCACTGCGGACCTCCTTGCTCGCCGCCTGCCACACTCGCGCGAAACGGAGTGCCGTACGGACTGCAACAATGGCGCGATAGGATCTGGGACAAGACGGAAATCGCGTCACGTTTTTTCCGAGTATAGATGCACTTTTCCGTCGGCGACTGCCGCGACGTATTTTCCGTGTTCGAGGAACTGCATGACCTTGGCGCCTTTCTTCGCCAATTGGGCCCAGCGGGATTTTGTGTAGGGATTCTGTTCGAGTCCGCGCAGTGCGCGTCCGGCGAATTGGAAATCAATTTGTTTTAGTTTTTGACGCGGAGTGGTGCGCACGCTGCAGGTTTCATCTTCCACGGTGACGATTTTAAGATTTTCGACGAGCGATTGGCGCCAAACGGTGAGAAGAATTTCGCCGAGAGTGGCCATCACTGGATGATACGTCATTCGACGTTGCGAAGCTGCTCACGGAATGGAGAAGTTTGACGTGCGTTCGGCCGGCTGGTGAGCACCGCGTCACCGAGCAAGTCCTACGAAACTTTTTGGATCGCTGCGGTGTTCGACAGGTGGGAGTCCGCGTGCGTGGTGACTCGCGGATCGGGGTGCGGCCATTCTCCGGCTTGCGTGCATCTCACGGAAGCCTCTGGTTTGACCCTCCCAGCCAGCAGAAACAAGCATTTTGCCTGTGCGGTTGCCTCGGGTGGCTTTGCCTTCGCGGCATCGCCATTCATTGGGCGGGAGAGAAGCAATGGTTACATCCGCGGAAGGGCTGACTGCGGCCGGGAATAACACGGCCGAGAGGCGATTTTACCCTCGCGTGGTGCCCAGCGATGCAATTTACATCGGCCCTGATGGGAAGAATCAGGGGATGTTGCTGAATCTCAGTGAGAATGGGCTGCTGGTGTCCACGCCGATTCCGCTGAAAGTCAATTTTGTATCGCGTATTGCAGTGCCGGTCGGCGGATTATCGAACGCGATCAACGGATATGCGCGTGTCGTTTGGGCCGATGAGTCCACGAATCGCGTGGGGATCCAGTTGCTGGAGTTGAGCGAGCAAGATCGTTTGGCGTTGCGGCAGTGGATTGAGGTGGAATTCGCAAGATCATCGCGGGAAGCGGAACGAAGCTTCCCCGATGCCGAAATGATTGCGGCGCCGCTGGGTGCTGAGTTGACGGTGGAAAATACGAAAAATATGAACGCAATCGCGCCGGCGGCCGCTGCAGCGCCCCCTGCGCATGTGGTGCGAAAGCGGCCAGTGTCCCTGATGGAAGTGGCGGTGTGGGGATTTTTGATTGGATCACTTTCGGTGGCCGCAGTGATGTTTGGCGGGAATGTTACGTCGCGTGGCGTTTCCGGAGGCGAGGCAGGTAATGCCGCCAGCGTGGCGGAGGTAAAGGAGGACTCGCCAGCAAACGCGCCGCAGAGACCGCAGATCGCTGCCAATTTGCCGGCGCGTACGCGTTCGGAACACAGCGCGTCGGATTCCGGTGCTGCGCCAGTATCGGACGAGCTTGTGGGTTCGGAGCAGAGGTCGGATTCGGCATCGTCCACGGTTTCGGAAAACTTAGGCCGTGATGCGGATGCTTCGCCGGCCGCGACAGCGCTCCGAACACTGTCTGAAAGCAACGCGCGTGTCCGTGCTGAGCGAACTCGGAATACTGCTGCGGAGAATACTTTTTATACCGCCAAACATCCTTCTTCGAAACAGGATAGCCAGATGTCTTCCGCTGCGGAACTTCCGGCATCGACGGCGGCTTTGGTGGCTCCGGAAAAGGATGCTGTTGGTTCGAATGCAGCGAATCCTGTGGGCAATTTGAGCGGCGCAAAATATAAGGCGACAGCTCCTTCAGACGCTAACTCGAGTGCGACGAATTCGGCTGCGAAATCAGCGGCTAAGCCAAGCAACAACGCGCCGGAGGCGTACCCGGTGCCGGCAAAGATTATTTCTACTGATATTAATCCGCCGGCGAGGGCGAATGTTATGGGCGCGCGGAGCACAACAATCGGTCCGAACGGAACGTCCAATGGCGCGCGGACGTTCGGGCTGCCAGTCGTTCAGATGAATCCGCCGGAACGAGCGACAATGGAAGTACGCGCTCCGGCCGGGTTTCGCAGCGCGACTTTGGCGTTGCCAAACAGCCGTTTGGTGGAGTCGCCGGGCCTGACGATGCATATTGAGCGGTCCCTGATGCTGCCGGGCGGGCATAAGTTGTGGCCGTTTGACCGGAAGCGGACGGTGGCTGTGGGTGAACTGGTTTCTCGCGTGGATCCGCAATCGCCTTATGCGCAAACGGGATCTGGAGTTTCCGTGCGGGTGAAGGCGATGGTCGCGCGCGACGGACATGTGGCGCGGCTGGAGTTGATCAGTGGACCTGCGGTGGTGGTGCCGGACGTGATGCGAGCGCTTCGCGAATGGCAGTATCAACCGACACTCGTGGATGGAAGACCGGTGGAGACGCAAAGCGATATTTTGATGCAGTTTCATTCCGCGGAGCGCGCTGCGAGATAATATTCAAAGGCAACTCGTTTCAATCCAAAAAAATCGTCGGGCGTTCGCCGACAGAGGGCGTCTTATGCTTGTTTCGCGGGGGTGGTGGGGCGGATTTCGGAGCGGGCTTGCATGACGCGGAGGATGGCGTCGCGAGAGACCATGCCGATGACGTGGGCGCCGTCGCCGGGAGTGCCGCTGACAACGGGCATTTGATTGATGTCCGCGGCGATGAGGCGTTCGAGGAGACGGAGCAACGGTTCTTCTTGCGAGGCCCACAGGATGCGGTCGCGCGGGATCATTACGGCTTGGACGGAATTGTGCGCCCACTCGTCGCGCGGAACCTGGTGTAGGGCATGAACGTTGATCATGCCGACCAGGCGATCGTCGGTGACTACCAGATGGAAGCGGCGGCCGGTGCGCTGGACTTCCGCGCTGTAATCTTCCAGAGAAATTCCGCCGCTGATGATGGGGACTTCCTGGCTCATGACGTCGGCGGCGCTTAGGCCGCGGAGATTTTCGCGGAAAGCGAGCTGCGTCAGGCTATCCTGGGCAGCGCTCAGCAGATACAGGCCGATCACGGCAGGCCAAATCCCACTCTGCCAGTGCGTATTCAGAGCGCACCATGCACCGTAACTGATTAAGCCGTAGGCAATTAGTTTCCCGCTGAATCCAGCGATGCGTGTAGCTTTGGCGAAATCTTTGGTGACGCCCCACACTATGGAACGAAAGATGCGTCCGCCGTCGAGCGGAAAACCTGGCGCGAGATTGAACAACCCTAGGAAAAGATTGGCGATAGCGAGATAGCTGGCGAGAGCCGCAAGCTTCTCATCGAAGGAGAACAAGGCACGCAAGCCGGAAAACGTAGCAGCAAGAAAGAAACTGGCAAGGGGCCCGGCGACGGCGATGTTGAATTCCTGAATCGCTTTTGCTGGATCGCGGCCGATGCGCGCGACACCGCCGAAAATAAAAAGAGTGATCGACATGACGCGAATTTTGTAATGGCGGGCGACCATGCTGTGGGAAAGCTCGTGAAAAAGGACGGAACCGAAAAACAGTAGGCTGGAACCGACGCCCACGATCCAATGCTGACTTTGCGTCCACTTTGGGTATGTTTCCCTGAATTGTGTCGAGAGCAAATAACTCCAGGCTCCGAAAATGATCAGCCAGCTGGGATCCAGAAGGATGGGGATGCCGAAGATTCTACCGATTTGCAGGCCGCGTCTCATGAGTGCTCGGTTAGGGTGCGGTTTGTGTAGGTCCTTGAGGAAAGTCGCTAGCTAGCGGCGGATTGCGTTGCCGAAGCGGCGTTTCCTGCACTCTCTACAGTACGCCGGATTACGGTTGCCGCCAAATAGGGAAAGCGCTGTGCGGCGCGATAGCGACACATCGTGGCACTGATTCCACACCGCAAAAACGCGCAGTAACGCAAGCTGCTTGTTTTCAGCGGGGTGAGCCTGGCGTGGGGCTTGCTTATTGTTTGCACGAAGTTGCCGGAAAAGGATACGGCGCTCAGCGCTCAAGGCACGCGCGATGAGCGGAAGAGCAGCATACCAATCGCGTACCAAGGAGAGACTCCGATGACGGCAATGATGCACTTTGCAACGCTGGCGATGGCGACGCTGCTGGCGACGGGCGCGGCAGTGCTGCTGGATTGGTTATTGCTGCGCGCGATTTTCCGCTTGATGGCGCCGGTTGCGCAGCGGCCGGTAAAAGTGCGCGGTGTGCAGATTGATTTGGCGCGGGGCACGGCGCAGTTGGTGCGCGCGTACGGGGTGCAACGGTAATTCTACCGATAATGTTTCAGGCGGTTTGCAACGCGATGGTGCCGAGATGTGTTCGTTCGAGTAGGCGACCGCGCTGAGAGGTTCACGAAAGCTTGGGGAAAGGACTCCTGCGATGTTGGTACTGAAATATCTGGTGATGTTTCTGGGAGCGGGATTGTTTGGGAGCGCGGCGGGGCTGGTAGGATACGACATTTTTCTTTCCGCGCAGTTGCGGAGATTGTTGCGGCGAAGGGACACTGCGGTGCGCTTGGGGTGATGCGACTTACTTTTGCGCAAAAAGGCGCCAGCTTCGGAAAGCGGCCGCTACAAAGTCGATTTTGTGCAGCGTGTTATGATGGCCGTCGCTGCCGTGTGTATCCGTAACCTCTTATTCTCCCCGCGAATGGTTCTAGCGAATTTCCGTTATTTCTTATGTGTATGGATGCTGCTGAGCGGCTGCGTCGCGTGCGTCGCGCAAACGCCGGAGGAGGCGGTGCGCGGATTAGCGCGCCGGATTGCGGAGATGCGCGAACTGCCGGAGAAGGTGTCGTTGGAGTGGGTCAACATTTCGTCGCTGCCAGAGGCGGAATCGATCGTGCTGCGTGCGGGGTTTGTGAAAGAGCTGGAGCGACGCGTGGTGACCGCGGAAGAGCCGGCAATTGCCGCGCTGCAGGTGTCGGTCCGCGAGACGCCGACCAATTTTCTGCTGGTGGCGCGTATGGTGATGAATGGCGGCGAGCAAGTGCGCATGGCGGAATTGCCGCGCGTGGGCTTCCTGCCGGTAATGGCGACGGGCAGGGGACTGCGGCTGGCGAAGCAATTGCTCTGGCAACAGACGGAGACGATTCTGGATACGGGAGAATTTTCTGGCACGCCAGGAAGCTCGCCGAATATTTTTTTGCTGAGGCCCGATGCCTTGGCGATTTACCGGGAAGCAGACGAGCGGTTTATCGAAATTCAAGAGTTGCCGTTCCCGGGATACAAATACGTTTCGCGGGATCTGCGTGGAGAATTGCATCAGGGCAAAGACGGAGCGATTGCGGTGGCGCTACCAGGATTGAATTGCGTGGCGCGTGGGCCAGCAGAGGAGGGTGGACGCTGGACGATGCCATGCGCGGCGGGAAACGGCGTGAAGAGCAATGCATCGCCGGTGACGACGTCGAGCATGACGGGCGCAAAGCGTGGGTCTGACGTTGACCCGCAACAAGTGGCGACGCTGCGTTCGAATTGCGATGCGAATGGCTGGCGTTTGCTGAGCGCGGGATCGGATTGGACGCAGCCGGACCGCTTGCTGCTAGTGAATACAGAAGCGAAGAGGGAAGAGTCGGTGGCGTCGCTGGATTTTGCGGGGCCACTGCGGCGCCTGACTGGCGGGGAAGATGGAAAGTCGGCGCTGGCGGTGGTGTTTAATTTAACGTCGGGGAGCTATGAGGTATATCGCATTACGATGGTTTGCGGGCGTTAGAACGATTTGCGCCGTGCTGGCGGTGACCGCCGCGGCTGGTGGCAGCGACAGTGCGGCTGCCGCGACGCAGCCGCACTATGGCGGGACACTGGTGGTGGAGTTGCATGTGCCGACGCTCGTGCTCGATCCCACGAAATGGAAAACGGGAGCCCCGGAATCGGCTGCCAGTGAGCAGATTGCCTCGGCGGTGTTTGAACGCTTGGTGACGCTGGACCGGTTTGGAAGATTTCAGCCGGGGCTGGCGACGGATTGGTCGCATGACGAGGGATGGCGGCGTTGGCAATTTTCTTTGCGGGCGGGAGTGCAATTTTCGGATGGTTCGGCGTTGACCGCGGCGGAGGTTGCAGCGGCGCTACAGGAATTATTCGCGGAACGTTTGTCAGAAAAGGGGGTGGTGACGGCGGCGTCTGGAACGCGCGTCATCTTGCAATTCTCATCGCCCATGCCGGATTTGCTCGAGCAACTGGCGTCTGGGCGCAACTTTATTTTTCGGCGAGAAGCGGACGGAACTTTGCTCGGGACTGGCCCGTTTTTCGTGGCGGAATTTGCGCCTGCGGCCGGCAGCGTGGCGACTGCGCGATACAAATTATTGCCGAACGAAAAATGCTGGGCCGGGCGGCCATTTGTGGACGCGCTGGAAGTACATCTGGGCGTGCCAGCGCTGCGGCAGCTTTTTGATTTGGAATTGGGAAAAGCAGATGTGGTGGAATTGAGCGCGGACCTGGTGCGGCGGGCGCAGCAGGAAAATTTGCGTGTGTGGGCGTCGGCGCCGGTGTTGCTGTACGGGCTGCAAGTCAGTGGAGAAGCTGGTGGAGCGCCACGCGGGAGTACGGGAAAAGCGGACCTGCGCGAAGCACTTTCGCTGGCGCTGGACCGCGCGACAATGGCCAGCGTGTTGCTACAGAGGCAAGCGGAGCCTGCAGCATCGTTTCTGCCGCAGTGGTTATCGGGCTATGCTTTCGTATTCGGCGCGGAGAACAATGTCGAGCGCGCAAAGGAAATTGGCAAAAAGTTGGTTGGTGGGTCCGGAGCGGGCGGCGCGATGCTGCAACCCCTGAAATTGCGCGTGGATGCCGGAGGCGATTTAGCGAAGTTGATAGGAGAACGCGTGGCGATCAATGCGCGACAAGCGGGGATCTCCGTGCAACTGCAATCGCGGGCTGCGGCGCGGGAAAATTTGTCGAGTGCTTCGGCGAATTCCCCAAGAGCTGGCGAGGCGCCAGCCTTGCGGCTAATTGCCTGGCGCTATTCATCGCTGTCGCAACGTGCGGAGCTCGATGCGATCACCGCATCGCTGCAACTGGAAGCCGAAAATGAGACGTCCACCGCGGATGCCGAGCAGGTGTACGCTCGCGAACGGCGACTGCTGACGGAGCGCGGCCTGATTCCTTTAGTGGTGATGCCGGAATATATTGGACTGGGCGCGGGAGTGCGCGATTGGATGGCGGAACGCTGGGGTGAGTGGCACCTGGCGGATGTTTGGCTGGACGGAAAGAAAAGCGTTGCCGAGGGAGCGCAGCCATGAGTTTTCGCACCAAATTGTTTTTGATTTTCCTGATCACCGTGCTGGCGTCGGTATCGCTGGTGGCCTACGGCGTGACGCACTACACGCAAGCAGCGTTTGAAGAGATGGACGCGCAACGCACGGAAGCGCTGGTGGCGCAGTTTAAAAAGGAGTTTGCGCAGCGCGGCGAAGAAGTGGTGCACCAGGTGGAAAATATTGCCAACGCGGAAATCACGCTGCGCATGGCGCTGGATCTGGCGCGGGCGAATGCCGATCCATCGCTTTACGTTCACGATGCGACGGGAGCGGCGCAGGACCATGGGCTCGATTTTGTGGAGTTCGTGAATGCCGATGGCACGCTGATTTCTTCCGCGCAGTATCCGGCGCGCGTGGGGTACAAGAGCGATTGGGTGACCGGGGCAAAAGATTGGAAGGATTCGACAGCGTTTTTGAAAAAAGAAGAGTTGCCGGATGGCGTGGTGTTGTCGTTGACGGTGGTGCGCACCCTGCCGGTGGGTGATAAAAATTTCTACATTATTGGCGGGCGGCGTCTGGATCAGAATTTTCTGGCGTCGCTGGTATTGCCGGCGGGGATGCGAACTTTGCTTTACCGAAATGTGGAGCCGGGATTTGTGGCCACGGCGTTGACTGACGCGAATGGAGAGACCACGCAGGCGGATCGTTTTGCGCCAATCATCGAGCAAATTCAGCGCTCGCCGGAGCCGATGGTGCAGACCGTGAACTGGTCGACGAATCCGGCGGATGCGGAAACGTTTCACGCCATTCCCTTACCAGGGCGAAACAACGAACTGCTCGGCGTGTTGCTGGTGGGAAGTTCGCGGCGCGAGCTGGTTTCGTTAACGGAGCACATTTTTCAGATCGCGGGAGCGGTAGTGGGCGCAGCGTTGTTGGTGGGTTTGCTGGTGAGCTTGTGGGTGTCCGCGCGCATCACGCGGCCGGTGGAAGAACTGGCGGACGGCGCGCGGGAAGTGGCGGCCGGGCGCTGGGACACGCACATTCGCGTGCGCGGTCGCGACGAGATCGGGCAGCTGGCTGGAGCGTTCAATGAGATGACACACACGCTGGCGGAGCAGAAAGAGCGGCTGGTACAGACGGAGCGCGTTGCGGCGTGGCGCGAATTGGCACGGCGGTTGGCGCATGAACTGCGCAATCCGCTGTTCCCCATGCAAATCACCGTGGAGAATCTACAGCGCGCGCGGCAGCTGGAAGCCAGACAGTTCATGGAGGTCTTTAATGAGTCGACCGCGACGTTGCGTGCGGAACTTTCCAATCTAAATGCCATTGTCGGAAGATTTAGCGATTTTGCGAAAATGCCGACGCCGCATTTTTCCCGCGTGAATGTGAATGAATCTTTGCGCAATGCGGTGCGTTTGTTTGAAGCGCAATTTCATGAGGTGGGCAAGCCGATCATCACGCCAGAATTTTTCTTGACGGAGCCGTTGCCGGAAATCGATGCGGACGCAGAGCTGTTGCATCGCGCGTTTCAAAACCTGGTCTTGAACGCGCTGGATGCCATGCCAGCGGGCGGGACGCTTTCGCTGCGCACCGCTGAGCACGCGGGAACTGTGCGCATCGAAGTCGCGGATACCGGGAAGGGATTGACGCCGGAGGAGTGTTCGCGGCTCTTCACGCCGTATTACACGACGAAGTCGCAGGGGACTGGGCTGGGGCTGGCGATCGTGCAGTCCGTGGTGAGCGATCATCACGGAACGATTTCTGTGGTGAGCGAGGAAGGGCGCGGCGCGACGTTCCGCATCGAACTGCCGCAGCGGCAGACGGATGCCCCCATCGACGTGAGCGGCCCCGAGACGAGCGTGCAATCTGCTGCAGCGGATTTGCCGAAGCCGCCGCTTGCTGTGGCTTAAGACTTTCTATTGAGCGATTTTTTGAGGACATCCATCTTGCCGCGTAGAGCACATCTCTTGCTGGTGGACGACGATCCGAGCACGTTGGCCTCGCTTTCGCGTGCGTTCCGCCTGGCCGGGCACGAGGCTACGGTGTGCGATAACGCGGGACGCGCGATGGAATTGCTGCGCACGGAAACGTTTGACCTAATTTTTTCCGATGTGGTGATGCCGGGGAAAAGCGGAATTGAGTTTTTGGAAGATTTAAAAAAGGCTGCTGTCACCACGCCGATTATTTTGATTTCCGGGCAAGCTAACGTGGAGATGGCGGTGCGCGCCACAAAATTGGGAGCGCTGGATTTTCTGGAGAAGCCGCTCTCAACGGACAAGCTGTTGGTGACAGTCGATAACGCGCTGCGCTTGACGCGGCTGCAGGACGAAAATCGCGAACTGCGCAGCAAACTAGGGAAACACGAGTTGGTGGGCAGTGGACCGGCGATGAGCAAATTGCTGGCGCAGATTGCGCGCGTGGGCGCGAGCGAGACGCGGGTTTGCATTTTGGGAGAAACGGGCACGGGGAAAGAATTGGTGGCGCGAGCAATTCACGACAAGTCGCCGCGACGGGAGAGTCCTTTCGTAACGCTGAATTGCGCAGCGGTGCCGGCGGAGCTGATCGAGTCGGAATTGTTCGGCCATGAGAAAGGCGCGTTTACCGGAGCGGCCGCCAAGCACGTTGGAAAATTCGAGCAAGCCGAGGGCGGGACGCTGTTTCTCGATGAAATTGGCGATATGCCGGTGGCGATGCAAGCGAAATTGCTGCGCGTGCTGGAAGAAGGCGAGGTCGAGCGCGTCGGTGGAGACAAAACCGTGCCCGTGAACGTGCGGGTGCTGGTGGCTACGCATCGCAATCTGGAAGAACTGGTAAAGCACAACGCGTTTCGTAGCGATTTGTTTCACCGCATCTATGTGTTCCCACTGATGCTGCCACCCTTGCGCGAACGGCCGGAAGATTTTGCGGCTTTGGTAGGGCATTTTGCCCGGCAGGTGGCGGCGCAGAATGGCTGGAAGGAAAAGATTTTTGATGAAGGCGCCATCGCGACGCTGCGGCGGTATTCCTGGCCTGGAAATGTACGGGAGTTGCGCAACGTGGTGGAGCGGCTGGTGCTGCTGGCGGTGGAAGACACCGTGAGCGCGGAAGATGTGCCATTGGTGCTGCCGGCGCCCGATGGCGCGATGGCGGGTTCGCATGCGTTTGCGGGATCGCCGGGCAACTCCACCGGAACGCTAGCGGAGCGCACCGAAACGTTCGAACGCGAAGTGCTGGTCAACGAAATTCGGCGAAACAATTTTCACATGACCAACGTGGCGCGCGCGATGGGCCTCGAGCGCAGCCATCTGTATAAGAAGTGCCAGCAGTTGGGGATCGATCTGCAGCAACTCCGCAAGCCAGAATAATCCGAACAAAGCCCCTAACGTCCACAAGTTATTGAAAACAGGCTGTCTATTGTCCTTGACAAAAAATAGCAATTTGTAATATAAATATCGCAATTAGTGAAGTGGAGTTAAATCATGATTCATCCCAACACACGAAACTAAATGACCCTCGGCGATAAATTACGGTCTTTGCGCGCAGTCGAAGGCTCGCTGCGCGGACTGGGGCGCCCGATGACGCAACTGGAAACGGTGAAAACCATGAAGCGCGAGGTGGGAAAAACCTTAAGCCAGGCGTACCTCTCGCAGATTGAGAGTGGCGCGCGACCGCACCTGACGCACACCACGCAGCAGTTACTGGCGAAATTCTTCCGCGTATATCCCGGCTTTCTGGTGAACGATCCCGCCGGATATTCGCGCGGGCTGCAATCGGAGTTGCGCGTGGCGGATGCCAAGGTGGATTCCTGGCTGTATGCAGGCGCGTCGCAATTCGCGGCGGACCCGGAACTGCAGCGGGCCCTTGTCGCAGTAGCGGAGCACGAAGATTCGCGGCAGGCGTTGTTGCTATTGGCGGAGATTTTACGCGCGCCGGGCCTGGCCGAGCGCTTAAGCGATGTATTGCGCCCGGAGCCGCAAAAAAGTAGCGCGACGCCACCTGGTCGGCGGGATCGCGCCGACGCCAATCGACTGGTGGTGCGCGGTTATTTGGAGAATTAAGTTTTGCGACCGACTGAAGCGGATGTTCGGAGCTTTTTATGAGCTGGTCTGACATTTATCTTCTGTGCTTCCTGGTGGGCTTCTCGCTCAGCTTGCTGTCTTTCTTGGCGGGAGCGGTGCACATCCACCTGCCATTCAAAATGCATTTGCCGTTTCATGGCGGACATGCCGGCGGCGGACATCTCGGAGGCCATGGCGCGGGTGGGCACGTTAACGGCGCGCACAGCGCCGGTCACGGGAGCGCGTCCGTTGCAAAAGGTGCGACGCGCGGAAACGCCGGACAAATTTCCTGGTTCAACGCCACGACGGTGATGGCCTTTCTGGCGTGGTTTGGCGGCGTGGGTTACATCCTGACGACACATTCGCGCCTAGGTGCGATGGGCGCCCTCGGATTTGCGACGCTCGCGGGATTGGCTGCGGCATACGTCGTGTTCCGTTTCATGGCGCGGCTCATGCGCGACAGCGACGGCGAAATGAATGATTGGGACTATCGCCTGGAAGGCGCGGTGGGAACCGTCAGCATGCCGATCCGCGAAAAGGGAACGGGCGAAGTGATTTTCGAACAAGACGGCGCACGTCGTAGTTTGGGCGCGCGTTGCGAAAACGGTTCGGCGATCGCCAAGGGCACAGAAGTAGTGATCGAGCGCTACGAGCACGGAATCGCGTACGTGCGGCCTTGGGAAGAATTCACCAAGTGATTTCGATTGCCCGCGCTAGCGGCGCGAAGCAACCGGACGCACAGCGGCGCCAAACGATTTTGCGGACTGATGAACGATTTGAAACAGTCCGGACGGCGAAAAGAGGAGGCTTTTATGTTCGGGCTATCTAACGATGTGCTGGTGATTGCTGGTCTGGTAGTGGTGGCCGCGCTAGTTCTAATGGCTACGGTGGCCAAGATGTTTCGCAAAGCGGGACCGCACGAAGCGTTGATCATTTACGGCATGCGCGGGACGCGGATCGTCAAAGGCGGCGGCACCATCATTTTTCCGATGGTGGAAATGTGCAAGGAACTGTCGCTGGAGCTGATGTCTTTCGACGTCGCTCCGCAACAGAGTCTGTACACCACGCAAGGCGTCGCGGTCACTGTGGAAGCGGTGGCGCAACTGAAAGTCAAATCAGATCCCATTTCCATCAAGACGGCCGCGGAACAATTCCTAACCAAGCGGCCGGAGCAACGCGAAGGCCTGATTCGACTGGTGATGGAAGGCCACTTGCGCGGCATCATCGGCCAACTCACCGTTGAGCAGCTGGTCAAAGAGCCGGAAATGGTCGGCGAGCGCATGCGGTCCACGTGCGCATCGGACATGAACAAGATGGGGCTCGAAGTGGTGAGCTTCACCATTAAAGAAGTCCGCGACAAAAACGAATACATCACCAACATGGGGCGTCCGGACATCGCGCGCATCAAGTTGGTAGCGGAAGTGGCCGCTGCCGAAGCGGAACGCGACATCGCCATCAAACGCGCCGAATCGCAACGCGCGTCGGCCGTCGCCAAAGCGCAAGCCGATCAGGAACGCGTATTCGCGGAAACCGCATCGTTGGCCAAGCAGGCCGAAGCCGAAAGAGATCTGGACCTTAAGAAAGCCAGCTACCTCGAGATGACCAAGAAAGCGCAAGCCACCGCCGACAAGGCTTACGAAATCGAAACCAACGTGATGCAACAGCAAGTCGTCGCCGAAGCCGTGAAAGTACAGCAAATCGAACGCGAAGCGCAAGTCAAGGTGCAAGACGCCGAAATCCAGCGCCGCGAACGCGAACTGATCGCCACGGTGCTCAAGCAAGCAGAAGTGGAACGTAAGCGCATCGAAACCATCGCTAACGCCGAACGGCAACGCTTGATTAGCGAAGCCGAAGGCCGCGCCTCCGCGATTCGTGCACAAGGCGAAGCGGAAGCGGAAATTATCTTCAAGAAGGGCGAGGCGGAAGCTAAGGCGATGAACATCAAGGCGGAAGCTTTCCAGGAATACAACCAGGCCGCCGTGGTGGACAAACTGATTACCGGAATGCCGGAAATTGTGCGCGCGCTCGCCGAGCCGCTCAGCAAAGTGGACAAAGTGACCATCGTCTCGACGGGCAACGGCCACGCCGCCGGCGCACACAAACTGACGGGCGACATCACCGCGATCGCCGCGCAAGTGCCCGCGCTGTTCGAAGCGCTTTCCGGCATGCAAATGTCGGAGTTGATGGGCAAAGTACGCGGCATTGGCGATAGAGCGCCCAAGCTGCCGCCTTCCGCGCCGCCGGCAAATTCCTAAACACGCTTCCGTCCCGGCAGATTTTGAAATCTGTCGGGGCGCTTCATTGACGATGGAGACGGAAATGAGCGTTAAGGACAAGTTGATTCTTTCTGGAGTCGCGACCGTAGTTGCCCTCGCCGGATTTGCGAGCCATCACTTTTGGTCCTGCGCGGTGAAATTTCTGCAACACCTGGTGGCCAGCGGCTTGGCCGGCAAGTTCTGACGCCGATTCTGGCGGCGGAACGCAAATTCAAAGTTCGATGCAGGGGGATACAAAAGTTGCAGTTATTGAAAGGAGATTCACCATGGGCCTATTGGAACGCGTCAGTACGTTAATCCGCGCAAATCTCAACGACATGATCGATCGCGCGGAAGATCCGGAAAAAATGATCAAGCAGGTGATCAGCGATATGGAAAATCAATACTTGCAGGTGAAAACGCAGGTCGCCGTCTCTATCGCCGACCAGCACATGCTGGAGATGAAATTCCGCGAGCATGAGGACACCGGAAAAGATTGGATGAGAAAGGCGGAACTCGCTGTGGACAAAAAGGAAGACGATCTGGCGCGCGCCGCTATCGAACGCATGCAAACCGCGCAACGCATGGCGCTAAGTTTTCAAGAACAGGTGAACGATCAATCCGCGCAGGTGGAAACGCTAAAAAGCGCGCTGGTCAAACTCGAGCAAAAGCTCGACGAAGCCAAGTCCAAGCGCGAATTGCTGCTCGCCCGCCATCGCCGCAGCGTAGCCATGAATAAAGCGGCCCGTGCGCAGTCCGAACTGGGCACACAATCGAAGAGTGCCACCTTCGATCGCCTCAAGGACCGCGTCCATCACAACGAAGCTGTCGCTAGCGCCGAAGTCGAAATGATCACCGACGACATGGGTGAGCGTCTGGTGCGTCTCGAACGCGACACCGAAGTCGAACGCCTGCTTGCGGAGCTGAAGAATCGCCGCCAGCTCACCGCCGGATCTTGATTCCTCCGATGCAAGCGGCTTTGGCCATGCGAGAATGTTTGTATGGACTCGTTGCTGATCGCTGCGCCAACAGCGGCCGTGCTCGCGGGCGGAATTGTGGGATACGCCTCGGCGCATCCCGCCTCGCAACTCTTTGGCCCGAGCCTGCGGCGCACAAGCGCGGCAAAGAAATTGGCCATCACTTTTGACGATGGGCCGAATCCCGCCATCACGCCAAAGCTGTTGGACCTGTTTGACAAGCACTCCGGCCGCGCCACATTTTTTCTGATTGGCGACTTCGTGCACCAGTGTCCGGAGCTGGCGCGCGAAACAGTTGCGCGCGGCCACAGCTTGGGCAATCACACCAAAAGTCATCCCAACCTCTTCAAATGCAGCCCCGCGGAAATTCGTGTGCAATTGCAAAGCTGCAGCGAGGCCATCGGCGAAGCCACCGGCGTTACGCCGAAATGGTTTCGTCCGCCGTTCGGTTTGCGCAATCCCTGGGTGATTCCCGCGGCGAACCATATGGGCATGCAAGCCGTAATGTGGTCGTTAATCTCCTTTGACTGGAGCGCCAAATCAACCGAGTGGTTGATTCCTCGCATGGCCCCAATCGCCGCCCGCGCAAAACGGCGTCGTGAAAAAAACAACGATACCGGCGACATTCTCTGCCTGCACGACGGCAACCATTTGCAGTTGAACGGCGACCGCCACTGCACCCTCGAAGCCCTTACTTACTGGATGCCCCGCTGGCGTGACCTGGGCCTCGAATTTGTTACAATTGATGAAGCGGTGTGTCGTCCCGCGACTTAATTGCATTGAGATAATTATGGACGAGCGATCTTTCTACAACGAAAAAGAAGAAACCCGGAAGATCAAACTGGTTTGCCCCAGTTGCAAAGGCGAGTTTGAAGCTCCGGTACGCTGGAAAGTGGCTCGCAAAAAACGCGAGTTGCCGCGCGGGGCCAGCGAAGAAGACCGCCGGAAGTTCGCAAAAGCCACCTCTTACATGGTGCGTCTCGAAGATTTGGTGGCCTGCCACAAATGCCGCAAGCGTTTCGAGCTCACCGGCCAATCGACGGTGCTGATCAACGATAATCTCGGCGATCCCAACGCCGACCCAGAAAATTTCGGCAACCGCTAAGTCGCACAGGCACTCCTGCCTGTGTGCGGTGCTGTCCACGCCAATCCCTTAGCCTAAAGCCGAGTCCCGATCGCGAGTTGTTTTGGTCTCACGCAACGCCTTCATCAGATCTCCGGATACAAATCAAAAAACGCGTCAATCGATTCGTGCAGCGTCTTCTCAATCTCTTCCTTGCTGCCTTCAATCAAATGCATAGTCACGCGTGCCGTCTTCCCATTCTTTAGCGTAACCGTCGCATCTCCCAACTCCCCCAAATCTTCCTCCGGCAGCAACCGCATCCCATAAATCAATGCCAATTTAGCCATTCGCAAATCTCCCTGTCTTCGCATCTATCTCTCGCTATAAGAAGTGCCCCCGCTGCTGCCTGAGCCTATCACGTGACGCAAAAATCCTGCGCCTGCCAAAGCGCTTCGCAGGCCGACCCTTTTCAATAGCGCCACAGCCTAGGCGTAACTTGCTCAATCTACGCGTACCGAGACGGACGCCATAGCAGGGCTAAGGCTTTTCCGTTCGGCGCGCGGTTTGCATTCCTCTCTTGCGGTCCCCACCCGCAACGCCACGGAGAAAATCATGCTTCTACAAACGCTTCTCGCAGCTCACTTGATTTTCGGCGCAGGCTCCCCCGCCATTTCCGCATCGCCGCAAGACGAGCCGCCCACTCTGCCAACCGCATGGTCCGAAGAAAAATCAGCCCGCTTCGTTTCGCTAGTCTCCCCGTCTCCTAACGTTCAGACATCAGCGCCAACAGTACCTCCCGTGAATCCGCCGTGCACCAGGCTTCAAGGCAAGCTTGCAGCCAATTCGCCGTCCCCCGCACAAGCTGCCGCATTGAAACTAAGAAGCCAGCTTTCCAGCCACAACGGCAACATCGTAATACTCACGCTGCAATCCCACCGCACAATAAAAGGGAAATACGTCACCGCGGACCAAGAAACCTTCTCGCTGCAAGTCAACAACCGCTCCAAGCCTGTCAAAATTCGCTATTCCGAAGTCGTGGGCCCTGCGAAATTCAGGCCCAGCGCAAATCAGGTCATCGGCCGTACCATACTCGCAGCTGGAGTTATCATCGCCATCCCGGCTATTCCGTTCATTGTCTTCGGGGGAATCATCAGCGGGGACCTCAGCGACTAAATTAAATTGCTGTCCAGCTTTTCCTCTCTAGGCCCTGCCGCACGCCACGTACCCAGCACTGCTTTCTTCGGGTCGTGCTATCTTCAGGCATCCCGCTGGTAAAGTGCCGGCATCGCATCGGCACACGGAGCGAAGCCATGAACAAACCTCGGCCGCAGTTAGTCCCGATCGCCGCCATCTTCAGTCTCGCGTTTGTGCCTTGCGCTATCGCGCAGGAGCAACCAGGGCCGCAAACCTCCGCGCCCCCGCCCGCGCAATCCTCCAGCACTCCCGTCTATGCAGCACAATCCGCCGCCGCGCGATATATCACTCTACCGTCCGGCACTCGCGTAGCCGTCATGCTCGAAAATGGCATTTCCACCCGCAGCGCCAAGCCCGGCGATTCCGTGTACCTCCGCACCTCGTTCCCCATCACCATGAACAATCAAATCGTTGTCCCCGTCGGCTCCTATTTGCGCGGGGAAATTCTCGATTCCAAGCGTCCTGGCCGCGTCAAGGGCCGCGGCGAATTTCGCATTCGCCTCAACACGTTGATTCTGCCCAACGGCTACACCGTCAACATGAATGCCGCTCCCCGCAGCGCCGACAGCGGCGGAAAAGAAACCATGGACTCTGAAGGTAAAGTCACCGGACCCAGCGGCAAAGGCAAAGACGTTGAGACCGTCGCGGCGACGACCGTGACCGGTGCGGGCATCGGCGCCATTGCCGATGGCGCCAAGGGTGCCGGCATTGGCGCAGGTATCGGAGCCGTCGGCGGCCTGGCCGCCACGCTTCTCACGCGCGGCCCGGAAGCGCAACTCCCCCGCGGTTCCACGCTGGACATCGTCCTCGAACACGATCTGCAACTCGACGCTGCCCAAATCAATTACCACGACCTCGGCCAGGCCATGCCCATCACGCCGCCCAACACACGAGAACAGTAATTTTGGAGCGCGCCGGGTTACCTCAAGCGCTTAGCGCGAAGGGCCTGACGCCGCTTTTGAGGTCGTCATCGCAAGAAGGTGGAGTGACGAAACTTTAGACCCGCATTTTTTCGCCTCGACTCGTCGCTCATCACTCGCCGCTTCTTTCTCTCAAAAAAAGCCTTAAATGATCCGTTTAGGAACCGATCATTCGAAAATGTTGTCCCTAACGAGAATCCCCACCGGCTAGCCGCGAACCTACTCCGTTGCTCGAAAAGCGCATCGGGTTGAACCGCTCGCAATCCGTGGTCGTCCGTCCCAGCGTGATCCACTCCCCAGTCAATTTTGCCGTGATCGGCGCCAACAAAATCCCGCTGCGAAAATGTCCCGTGGCAATCAGCAAGCCTTCCATGTCAGTCGGTCCAAGTATCGGCAGGTGATCCGGGGTGTCTGGGCGCAATCCCGCCCAGTGTTCTTCGATTTTTCCATTTGCCAGCGCGGGAACCAATTCGATCGCCGCCGTCAACAACTTCGCCAGCGCCCCCGCCGTCGGTGTTCTCTCAAATTCCACATATTCCAACGTCGCGCCCGCCAAAACCCGGCCGTCATCCCGCGGTACCAGATAGATATTTTCCGACCACAGCACCCGTTGAATGGCGACCGCGTCCTCGCGTAACGCCACCATCTGCCCCTTCGCTGGATGCACCGGTGCGTACGCCGCGACTCCGCGAATGCTGCCCGAAAAAGCGCCCGCCGCGACGATCGTGTGCTGCGCGGAAATTTCTTCGCTTGCCAATACCAGTCCGGCGCAGCGTTCGCCTTCGCGACGAATCGCGTTCACGTCCCTGCCAGAGAAAATTTCCACCCCGCTGCGCCGCGCCGCCTCCAGCACGGCCGCCGTAAGCGCGCGATTGTCCACCGACGCCTCGTCCGGACGCAGCACCGCCGCTTCAATCTTCTCGCTAAGCGCCGGCTCCAGTTTTCGCGCATCCTCACCCGTAACCGGCTCAGCCCGCAAACCCAGTCCATGATGCAGCGCCACGACGGTGCTCAGTTCTTCGATCGCGTGCCGCGAAGAAAACGTCTCCAGCGTGCCATGCGGCCGAAACCCCACGCGCTGCCCCGAAAGCTCTTCGACCTCCGCGGCAAACTTTGCATAAATCGCCAGGCTCGCTTTGCCCAGCGCCACCAGCGGAATCATCGCGGCGCTCTCCGGTGCCGGCGACAAAATACCAGCTCCGGCCCAGGAAGCCTCCTGCCCCGGCTCCTGGCGATCGAACAACCCTACGCGCATCCCCGCCCGCGCCAATTCCAATGCGATGGCCGCTCCGATCAGTCCAGCTCCCGCAATGGCCACATCAAAACTCTTCATGTGCACAGTCTAACGCACCAGTTCCATGGTGGCCTCCTTCACGTCGTCTCGCCGTAAGACCTTTCAATGGTTCGGTCTCGAAGCGCCGTCAAGCTGCAAAGAATGTCTTGATAAGAACTTAATGCTTTTGATTCCCTTTTGAGGTAAGGAAGTGCGCCCGCCCGCGGTTCGATAGTTCCCCAATCACAACTTATTTGGCCGCGGAGTGGGGTGCCGCTTCCGTCCGGCACCGCCGCAGTTCACTCGAGCGATTTGGCGAGTTCTTGCGACAGCAGTTGCGCTTTGCGTGCCAAATTTCGCGCGCTCGGCCAGTCGCCGCTTGCAGCGGCAGTTCGCGCATCCGCGATGAAGCCGGCGATCTTTGATGCCATATCCGCTTGCGCAGGATTCAACGTCTTTCCGCGCGTTGCGGCCACGCTTTTTTCTGCTTCGCTGAGGCTCGCTGTCGCTTCCAGCTGCGCCTCGTTCGATTCTTCCACGGAAAGTTGCGGCACCACAAAGGGTTTTCCCGGTTTGCTCGATTCCGTAGCCGCCGGTTGCGGCGCGGCCACGCGCGGCCGCGCCGGGCGAGGTTCCGGGAGCAATGAACTCTCTGGCGGCGCCAGATCCAGCCGCAACTGCGCCGGCACTTCGCGCGAGAGATCGTCTTCCGTGCTGGCACCACTGCCGGACTGCGCGGGAATTCTCGGTCGCACCACGCTCGCCGTGCTCCACGGCAGCTTCGGACGCTTGTGCTCCGCGCAACCGCTCGCGAGCATGCTCGCACACAACACCGCGGAAAAAATCGCGCCGTGATTTTTTTCGACGCGATTGTTTCGCACCACGGCCACACGAGCTTTCCAGTGTGCCGACCGGACTGGGTTGTCGGTCATGCGCTAAGCCGCCAGCGGCAGTTCGATGCGGAAGGTGGTGCCGCGGCCCACCTCGGAGGTGAAGTCTATAGAACCATTATGAAGCTGCACAATGCGAAACGTACTGGCCAAGCCGATACCGCTGCCGCCGGGCCGCGTGGTGTAAAAAAGCTGAAAAATTTTCTGGCGATTCTCCGGAGAAATTCCCTTGCCGGTATCGCCCACGGTGATTTCCGCCATGTCGCCGCGCCGGCTGAGCACCACGCGCAGTTGCCCGCCTTCCGGCATGGCTTCTACGGCGTTCAGCACCAAATTCAACACCGCTTGCTGCAGCAGCGCGCGGTCCACATACACCTCCGGAACGTCGATGGGCAAAAGTTGCGCCACCTGCACGTTGGATTTTTGAAATTGCGGCTGCGCGATTTCCAAAACTTCCTTGAGCAATTTTGGCAAATGCGTGGCTTCCAGCCGAAGCTCCATGGGCCGCGTGAAATCGAGAAAACGTTTCACCACCGCGTCCAACCGGTCGATTTCTTTGTCGAGAACTTGCACTGCCTGGTAGGCATTGCCCTCGGCTTCGAGCGGAATCGATTCTTTCAGATTTTCCAGCCACAAGCGCATCGAATTGAGTGGGTTTTTTACTTCGTGCGCCACGCCCGCGGTGATGCGGCCCAGCGCTGACATTCTCTCGCTGACCTGCAATTGCGTGTTGATATTTTCGAGGGAATCCAGGTCGCGCAGCGTCACCAGCGCACCCATGCGTTCACCATCCTCTTGAATGGCTTGCACGCTTACGCCCACGCGCCGCGGTCCATCCGCCGTCAGCAATTCCGTTTCGGAAGCGATCTCGCTGAGCTCATCGCCTTCGAGATGCAAAGCATCGCGCAGCGGGTGGCCCGGCGGAAAAATTTCCGTCACCCGCCGCCCCAATAATTGTCCGGATTGCGCGCCAAGAAACTTTTCAGCCGCCGGACTGATCATTACCGCGCGCGCGTCTCGGGTAAAAAGCAACAAACCATCTTCGAGACCGGCCATCACCGAATTCATGTTTTCGCGCAGCGTGCTGAAGATTTCGTGCACGCCACGCAATTGCTGGCCCACTTGCGTAATCTTGCGGCTCACTTGGCCGAGTTCGTCAGTGCCGCTGCCAAATCGCGGATGCTCCGCGATCGGCGCATCGTACTGTCCGGCGGAAATGCGGTCGAGTTGCGCGGAAATATCGCTCAGCGGAGCCAGCGCCGCGCGGCTGACTACCGCCGCGAGCAGCGTCGAAATCACCAGCGCGATGAGTACGATGGTCGCCGCCCGATATAAGCCGGCCCTGATTTCATCCAGCAGAAAACCCGAAGACAATACGATGCGCACTTCGCCGAACGGCTGGTCACGCAAGTTAAACCGGTAGTCATGCTCGTACAAACGCGAAGTGCCGCGCAGCACTTTCACTTGATGCAACAATCCGCGCTGCACGAGTTGCGAAAGCGGGGTGCGCCTCGGCAGATACTGGCCCGCTTCATTTTTGTCGCTGGAAATCAACACCAGGCCGTCCTGGTCGGTGATGGAAACTTCATAAATCAGCGGCGAGCGAATCGCGGCATCGAGCTGCGCGTGCAGCCCTTCATTTATTTCCAGCGCGTGACGCACATAATCATGGATGTCTTCGGGCAGCGTGGAGGATGGCCGAATGCCCTGGTCGGCGGCGTCGGTGAGCGCGTTCTGCACTTGCAGAAAGACGTTGTGCGCCAAATCCTTGGCGTTCTTGTCGGTTTCCTGCAGCACTTGTTGCAGCAATTGCCCCAAAAAAACCACGGACAAAACTGCCGCCACCAGAAACACCAGCGAGGTCATCACCAGCGTCAGCTTTGTGCGCAGCCGCAACTGCATGGCCGCTACTCCGCCTCGGCGCGATCGGTGCCGTATTCTTTGAGTTTGTTGTGCAGCGTTTTCAGGCTGATGCCCAGCAGGTCCGCGGCGCGCGTCTTGTTATTTCCCGTCGCGCCCAGCGTTTGCAAAATTAATTCGCGTTCCATGGCGTCCACGGTAGTGCCCACGGGAAATTTGATGGCCGCCAAATCGCTTGGTCCTTTTGTGGAGGTTTTGCCAAATTCCCCGGGCAGAGACGATCGCGAGATCAAATCTTTTTCGCACATAATCGCGGCGCGCTCGAGCACGTTGCGCAGTTCGCGGATATTTCCCGGCCACGTGTGGCTCATAAAAATGTCCATCACTTCGGCGCCAACGCCGCGCACATGCTTGCCGTGCTTGGCGTTGACATCGCGCAAAATATGTTCGACCAGCAGCGGAATGTCGTCTTTGTGGTCCCGCAGCGGCGGCAAATTAATGTGAAACACATTCAGGCGAAAATATAAATCCTGGCGCAGCTGTCCGCTAGCCACCGCCGTCTCGGGATCTTTATTGGTCGCGGCGAGCACGCGCACATCCACCGGCGTTTCGCTTTTGCTGCCGAGCCGCCGCACTTTGCGGTCTTCCAGCACGCGCAAGAGTTTGGCTTGCGTCGGCGCAGGCATTTCGCCAATTTCGTCCAGCAGCAACGTTCCACCGTCCGCCAGCTCAAAACAGCCGATACGCCGCTCCGCGGCCCCGGTAAAAGCACCGCGCTCGTGCCCAAAAATTTCGCTTTCCATCAGCGATTCTGGAATCGCTGAACAGTTGATGGCCACGAACGGCCCGTTGGCGCGCGGTGAAAGTTTATGCACCGTGCGCGCCACAATTTCTTTTCCCGAGCCGGTTTCTCCGGTGATCAACACCGACGCGGAACTTGGCGCGGCCATTTCCACCACGCGCATCACGTCCTGCATGGGTTTTGACGCGCCAACCAAATCGCCCACGCGCCCAGCTTCGCGCAATTGCCGCTGCAGCACCACCAGCCGCCGCGCATCGCGCGCTTTGCTCAGCGCGCGGTCCAGCAATGCGCGTAGCACCGGCCCTTTCAGCGGCTTCTCGATGTACCAGAACGCTCCGGCTTCAATCGCCGCCACCGCGCGTTCTTCGCTGCCTTTGCCGGTAATGATGATGGCGGGAACATCGAGCAACTCATCACCCAGCTGCTTCAGCAGATCGAGTCCGTTCATGCCGGGCAATTCCACGTCAGCGATGATGCTATCCGGTCGGTAACTCGCAAATTTCGCCAGCGCATCTTCCGCGGTGCCTACGCCGAGCACATCGCAGCCCCAGCGCTGCAGCAGCTGTTCGTAGCCCTTGCGCGCGTTGTCCTCATCCTCGACGATCAGCACGCGGTCACGCCGCTCCTGTGCTTCCATCGCCCGCACCGCCGACCGCGTCTCTTCCGCCATGAAGCTCAGCCTCTTTCAATTGCGCAATACTATGGGATGGAACTATGCGTGTGAATCCGTACCCGGCCCCAGTGCGAATCTCTCGCACCGCCGCGCGCGTCCCTGGGCTGAACGCCTGCGACAGCAACACCTGACTCTAACAAGCCCGAATCCGCTTGCCAAGTTTTGCGGCAAGTTGGTAGTGGATCAGTTTCCGGTAACCGCGCCAATCAGTCAGTGAACACCTACTTGGCGCTAATTCGAAAAACGTGCTTCCTCTGCTGGGGTCGCGGGAAATACGAATTGAGGATGCTCGAGCGCTTGCCGCGAGATGCCGTCGACGCTAGACGTTCAACGGCCCCGCAGTAACTCTGCGGGGCCGCCGGTAGTCTGTCTGGGATGGGCTGAAGGCTTTTAGTCGCTAAAGGTTCAACGCCACCTTTGCGCTGTCCACCACCTTGCTCCACCGAGGATCGACGGAGGCGTCAGCGGCGTACGCGTCGTGCCAGTTCCACCACTTGTACGGCGGAGTCTGGGGGTAGCCCTCTGGCGAGTCCTCCCACTCTTCCTGCCGCCCGAGCGCCGTCATGTCCAGATAGCTCCAGGTGCTTCCCATCGCCTCGTCGCCGCGGTTGTTGATGAAGTAGGTGCGAAATATACGCTCGCCGTCGCGGATGAACGCGTTGTTGCCGTGCCACTCGTCAACGCCGAAATCTTTGTCGAAGCTGTCCGTGATGGTGTACCACGGCATATCCCATTCCATGCGAGCTTTCAGGCGCTGAATCTCCGCCTGCGGCGCACGCGAGGCGTACGCGAGGGTGGTGTCGCGAGCGTTCAGATGCGCGAGGTGCGCGACCTGATCGGCGCCGAAGGAGCAGCCGCGGCAGGCATGCTCGGGCCAGCCGAACACGCCGGGCTCGAAGAAGGCGCGGTAGACGATCAACTGACAGCGGCCTTCGAACAAGTCCAGCAGGCTCGCCTTGCCCTTCGGCCCGTCGAACTCGTACTTCTTCTCCACGGCCATCCACGGCATCCGCCGACGCTCGGCGGCCAGCGCGTCGCGTGAACGCGTCAAAGCTTTCTCTTTCACTAGGAGTTGCTGGCGCGCCGCCTCCCATTCCTGCGGCGACACGACCGGCGGTGTTTTCATTGCGAGCTGCTCGTTCGGGTGCTGCAAGCTACTTGGTTTGCTGGTTGCCATTTTATTTCTCCTTGTCCTTGATTTTCTGAATCAGACCGAGACCACTGACCCTGAAAAGTTTTCTGAGCTTGCCGATGCACACCGCGAGAATTCCTCCCGCGGATCCCGCTCCGGCGGCCATCGCTGCTGCGCTGGCGATGCATGCAGGACACATATTTCCCTCCTCTGAACTTCCAGGTCGTCCGCGCCTCAGTGGGGCCGTGGCGCTTCCGCTCGCTGCCGCATGCGCTCGTGCAAGTGTGCCCAGCCATTCTTTGCGTTTCTGTACTCTTCCAGCACCAGACCAAACGACTGGTGCCGAAAGGTAATGACCGTCACGCCGCCCGATTCCTTCAGCCGATATTGCAGATTCGTGATCACCGGATTGGACATAAACAGTGGCCCGCAAATTTCCAGCAGCGTCGGCTTCTTGATGGCCTGCACCGTTCCCCAGTAATGGCCGTTGTTGTCTCCCAGGTCGCGATACCATCTGCCGCCTGGCCATGCTTCTAGCTTCATCGGCATGGGCTTATCCACTTGCGTCTCGTTGTACGGTCCAAGCTGATCGAGCAGCGCGGCAAACGTCACCTCAATTGACGCGTGCACTTTAATTTCCTCTTCTATTTGGATGGTCGTAGACTCTAGAGATAGCGCTTGTGCGGGTGAACTCACGATTTCCTCCTCGTTTGAAATTCCACAAAATTATTGTTTCTGTACATTGTTGGCCTCGGCGCGTTCCTTGATTCGCAGCAGTTGGTGTTTCCACAGCCGCTCGAACGTGCTCGTCCATTCGTGCAACGGCCGAATGGCCATGGCATTGAGTTTGTAACGCATCTGCCGACCCTCCCTCCGGACCTCCACCAGGCCAACGTTTTTCAAAACTTTCAGGTGCTTCGAAACCGAGGGCTGCTCCATCTCCATTGCGTCCACAATCTCGCTGACGGACCTCTCCTGCATCGCTAGATAGTTCAGGATGTCCCGCCGCCGCGGTTCCGCCACTGCATTGAACGCGTCCGAGGTGGTAGCCGCCCTTGGCATGGCCTCAATATATGCCCATATGGGAATATGTCAAGCTCTTTTTTTAACCAGTCTCTCCGCCACCCTTTTTCTTCCCCTGCGTTTCCGTGGACCTTTGGTCAGCGACCGACTACGCCTATATCCGCGCCACAAGTGTGAGCCGGCACAATTTTTTCATGCCGGACTTTAGTGGCAGTAAAGAAAGGTACTTGCAAAATAGTGAAACCGTGTGTGCGTGCAGTGCGTCCTTTGTACAGGCCCCGACGAGCAGAAGATGAGTGCGAACTTCGAGGTGAGCGCTTATGCGTTTACTGATCCCAACCGTATTGTTCGTTTCGTTTGGCTTGCTTTCGCACGGTGCAGCGGCAACCACTGCGCCGCGCAACCCACAACAAAATCCTTCACAACAAAATCCGTCGCAGCAAAATAACGCCGACGACAAATATTTCGTCACCGTTCCGCCCGGCACCAAGGTGATTTTGGCGGTCACTAGTCCGGTATGGAGCAAATCGGCGCGAGTGGGCGATCCGATTTATGGTGTCGCTGCGTTTCCTGTTTCCATAGATAACACTATGGCCATTCCGCCGGGCACCTACGTACAAGGCGTGATCGACTCGCTCACGTTGCCCACGCGCAAAATTCCGCGCGCGGAATTTCAGATGCATTTCACGAAAATTATCTTCGCCAATGGCTACACCATTCCGCTTTCCAGTACCTCCGAATTTGACCTCAATTCGCCGGGCGTGAACGATGCTAAGGCCGCCAGCAATTTGCTGCCGCAAGAAATTCCGCCGCCGCAAGGTGCGATGACCGCCATCGTACATGCGGAAGTCAGTCCCGTCAGCGACATCCTGCTCGACAACGGTTCGCAGATTGAAACTACCTTGCAATCTCCGCTCAAGCTGAACGCGAATACTGTTGCCGACGCGGCGCGCCAATCAACGCCGCCGCAATTGCAGTGGACTTCCGCGACGCAGTGCCGACCAACGCCCGGAACACCGGGATCGCCGGACACCATTATTCCCGGGACGCCCGGTTCACCGGGAACTCCCGACACCGTAATTTCGCAAGGTCCGGATTTGCCGTCCATCGTAATACCCGGGATTCCCGCAACGCCCGGCACACCCGCAACAGTTATTTCTGGCAGCCCCGGAACGCCCGGCACATTCTGCCCCGGCCCGCCCGCGATCATTTCGGAAGCCGCCGACATTCACAAAGAATCATTCAAAATCAACAGTCCGGCGCAGCTTGCTGGTCAGCAACTAAAAAAGGGCAGCTATCAAGTGACGTGGGACGGCCCGGGGCCGGATGCGCAAGTGCGCGTCATACAAAAAGGAAAATTGCTCGCCACGCTGCACGCGCGCGTGGCTACGCTCGAAGCCAAATCTCCGCAGTCGCGTGTGGACACCGCGACGGATGGTTCGCTCGCCGTAACGGCAATCCAGTTCAAAGGAAAAACCTATGCGCTGGCTTTCCCGGCTAAGAGCCAGCCAGCCGCACCACCTGGTACGTCGGCAGCGCTCACTAAAAAACAATAATAAAAAAGTTAGGTCACGCAATTTCGTACAAGGAGAACACGTATGCGCCTATTCATGGTCGTACTACTGATAATTGCCCCCTCGTATTGGCCGCAAGACCCACCGCCAACGCCTGCCATGCCCACCGCGGACACCGCTGCGCAAGAATCGCCGCAGCCCGCTGCACCTCCGCAACAATTACCGCCACAATCCGACGACCAGCAACCGCCAAGCGGATCGCAGGGCGCTCCACAATCCGCCGCGCAACCCGCGCCCACCTACGCCAACGACCAACAACCGCCTGCTCCTGCCGCCAAACAACTGATTACGCTTCCCGCAGGAACCAGAATTCCCCTGGTGCTCACCAATTCCATCGGCAGAACATTGTCGCAACCCGGAGATTCCGTGCGCGCCGCCACGGCTTTTCCCGTGAGCATCGGCAACATGGTTGCGATTCCACTGGGCACATACGCGGAAGGCGCGATCGCCTCCGTCACCAAGCCTAGCTCGTCACATCAGATCGGTCTGGAAATTCACTTCACGCGCTTGATCTTCGCCAACGGCTACGCTGTCGAACTTCCCGGCGCCACCGCGCAAGCACAGCTAGAAAATCCCAACGAGAATTTCGCGCCTGCATTCGCGCAAACCGGCTCGTCAATCAGGCGCAGCGCAGCCGCCAGCGTAGTTCCGTCCTTCACACCGCCATCTTTTCTGCTCGCCATGTTTGCCGATCCGCAACAACAACCGCCGCCACTTCCTCCGTTGCCGCATCAAGGACCACCGGCGGCGTTCGTTGCCGGCGCAGTCATCGCTGCCGCGGTTACGGTAATCTGCATCGTTGCTTTCGCGCACCATCGCCCACGCACCGACGCCATCCTCGCGCCCGGCGCAAGAATCGACGTGGTGCTGCAAGCGCCGCTAACATTGGACGCCGACAGCGTAGCCGCAGCGGCAGCCATTTCTACCAGGTAGAAGTTTGGCACAGCTTGTTGTTAGAACTCTCCCGGCCGAGCCCGGTCGAGACTATTTGCGTTGCTCCAATTCTCTGATTACAAGAGCGCAAACCTGTGCGTTGCTTTCGACGGGTACCAAGGCGTGCAGCTGCAAGAGGCGAAACGATCCCCGTGGTGCAGATGTAAGTAAATTTTCCGCCTCAGCGCTAGTCCTTCAACAAATACAACGCGCGCTGCAGTTCTAGTTCGAGCTTTGCGCCTTTAGGAATATTTAGTTCATGGCCGCGACCGGACTCGGCGAGGTAT
>Ga0182024_10002600_pt1 | contig 44465 bp, 29 predicted proteins | sample P32metaG_FD_120480 | JGI IMG/M metagenome (GOLD analysis project Ga0182024, IMG submission 120480) | Permafrost microbial communities from Stordalen Mire, Sweden - P3-2 metaG (Illumina Assembly) | ecosystem: Environmental > Terrestrial > Soil > Wetlands > Permafrost | place: Sweden: Stordalen... | reverse complement strand
TGCCATTCGTGTGTGCTTTGTCGATCTCCTGCAGCGGGTCCCTGCCGTAGTTGTTCACCCCGTCCGTGAACAAGATGATGATCTGTCCTTTTGTCTGCTGGCCCCGCTCCTGGCTGAACGCAAAAAATTGTTGTGCAAGAGCCAGCCCTTCCCCGATCGCCGTAAATCCCTCGGTCACCAAGGTCTGCGGACTCACGATGCGCAGGTAGTCGAGCAGGCTATCGTGATCAAACGTGGCGGGCGAAACCAAGTAAGCATTATTCGAGAAAACGATCAGGCCAATGGCGTCTCCAGGGCGCCTGCGCGCAAACGCCGCGGCACTGGCCCTAACCGCCTCCATCTTGCTGGGAGCCTCGGGTTGTAACCTGGGATTGGCTACCGGCGGGCTGAGCGGTTCCTCCATGCTCTGCGAAAGATCGACGACGAACATGATCTCGAGTCCGCCGCGCTCGACGTGGTTCAAAACAAAGGGATAAACGGGGCCGCAAAGCGCCAAAAGCAAAAAGGCAACGGCCAAGCCCTCCAAGATGATGGGCAGACGAAGCAAAGGGTTCGTCCCGCCTAACTCATCGCCCACCTGCTCCACCAGCGAGTGGCCCCAATAGCGCCGCCTCCAGAAGCGCACCACCACGAAAGCCAGCAGCACCGGCGCCGCTAAATAAACCCATTGAAAACTTTGAAACGTCACTGGCTCAACCTGATCCTTCTAATCTTTCGGAGCGAGACTCAAAAGCTCTCTGACGTCCTGCGCGATGCCCCGCGCGGATTCCGCGCTGCTCGCCGTCCCATCCTCCGAATAACGCACCGCTTCGCAGGTCCCCAGAACTTTGCCCGCCTTCTGCGTCACATCGCTGTTCGCGCCGAGGCGCTTCATCTCTTCTTTTACCTCTTCGGCCGTCAGGCCGGCTGTCTCGGTTTCCAGGTAATAGCCCAGGTACTCTTTCACGTCTTGATACGACCGGTCAAAAAACTCCATGGTCGTCTGGCTATCGGAAAAATCCGCAGGCACGCCGCTGGCCCAGCGAGCACGAACCGTTTTCATGGAAATCCTGCGATCCGGACCTTGCACGGTTCTCCGCTTCTTAACCAGGAGAAACGCCTCCCATCCTATCCACGCGAGCAAGATCGCCAAGGCCAGGTAGCCGATGGCTGGCACCACCCAGCGCGAGCGCTCCCACCCCGTCACCGTGATCGAGTCTCGAATGTCGGCAGGCATGGGAGGCAGCGTGCTGCGCAGCCCAATCGTGGGTCCCAGCACGGTCAGGCTCTCGGCCGCCGCTTGTTCCGGGCCGCCGGCATGTTGATCGCGCCGAAAATAATAGAGCGAAAGCTGCGGAATTCTGGCGTCGGCTTGAACTAACGCAAAACTAGCCATGGTGATATCCACAACCAGGCGATTCCCGTTATTGCCCAGGGGCGTGACCGTCTTCGCCACGTCAATCACGGAAAAAGGATCCATGTTGACGTTCTGCTGATTCAGGTTATCCAGCACGAATTCATACTGCGGCGAATAATCAACGGTAATCAGGTAGTGGAATAGGTCTCCCACCCAGACGGCCGTGCGATCGAGCGTCGTGCGATACGCTATCCCCGGCGGCGAAGGCGGCGTCTCCACGGCGGCCGCCTTGGCCTGCTGGCTCGCCGCCGCCGCAGGAATCGGCCGCGCCCACCCGGACGCGCCAGCAAGAGCCATGGTCAGTAACAATCCCGCCATGACCACTGCACGTCGAGAAATCGCCCGCCCCATGGCCCGAAAATGGCTGCTCAAACTTTCCTCCGCCTCTCAAACAGATTCATCAAAGGATTAAAAAACGGCTCCGCGACATCCAGAAACAGGCATTCCATCCCCAGCCGATAAAAAAAATCGCGCAGATCCGAACTGCGCCGCTCCACCAAGGTCCCGAATGCCTTCCTCCGCGCAGGGGAAAGGCTGAGAACCATTTCCTCGCCGCCCTCGGGGGAACGAAACCGCAAAAAGCCCCGGCCCGCGGGCAGATCCGTCTCCAATCGATCCTCGAACACGATCGGGATTACGTCGTGTTTCTGCGCCAGAAATTTCAGATCGGACAGATCGTCCAGACGTGCGCCCGTGGGATCGGTGATGAAGTCGGAAAGCAAAAAGATAATGGATGTGCGCCGCAGTTGGCTTCGAAGAAAACGCAAAGCCATCCCCCAATCGGTTCCCGAGTGTCTGGCTTGCAAGCTATAAAGCCGTTCCATGGCTCGCCACACGTGTCCGCGTCCCTTTCGCGGCGGCTCGAACGCTTCCACCTGATCGCTGAAGGCCAGGAATCCGAAGTGGCAGTTGTCACTGACCGCCGAAAAACCCAAATTCGCGGCCACTTGAATCACCCGCATGCGCTTGGAATGAGCGCTCGTCGAGAAGTCCATCGAGCGCGAAAGATCGACCACCAGAAAAACAGTGACCTCGCGTTCCTCGAAGTGCCGCTTGATGTAAAGGTCCGGCATGCGCGCCGACACGTTCCAGTCGATGCGCCGGCTGTCCTCGCCAATTTCGTACTTGCGGTGAGAGTCAAACTCGTAGCCAGTGCCTCGCGCCGGACTGCGATTTTGCCCAAAGCGCATGCTGCGCAGCCGCCGCGACACGGCTATCTCGATGTACTGCAACTCTTCGACCAGTTCAGGGGCCAGCATCCTCAATCCCTATGGCAATCCTTACCGCAGTCCTTACTGCAAATCCTCATGACAGCTCGTCACGGGATGGGCGTGTGCCGCAGCACCTCGGCCACCACTTCATCCGTCCCGACATTCTCCACCTCGGCCCGAATCGTCCGCACCAGCCGGTGATGCAACACATCCGTCGCGATGAATTTGATGTCCGAGGGCATCACGTAATCCCGCCCGCGGAAAAAAGCGGCAGCCCGCGACATCGCCAGCAAATGTTGATAAGAGCGCGGCGAGGCCCCATGCTGCACCATTTCTCGAACGATCGTCAGCGAGCCCGCGCCATTGTTGCGAGTAGCTCTGCCCAGGGCCACGATGTAGCGCCGAATCTTGTCGTCCACGTACACATAGCCAACCTGTTGCCGTATCGACAGCACGGCTTGCGGATCGGCCACGATGTCCACGCGCACCTGCTCTAGCCGCGAGATGAGCATCTGAAATTCGCTCTCCGGCGCCGGGTAGTGCACCCGAATCATCATCGCGAAGCGATCCAGCTGCGCCTCGGGCAGCGAAAACACGCCTTCCTGCTCAACGGGGTTTTGCGTGGCCAGCACCCAAAACGGATCTTCCAGGCCGTAAGTATTCTCGCCGATCGTCACCTGCCGCTCTTGCATCGCCTCGAGCAACGCGCTCTGCGTTTTTTGCGGCGCGCGATTGATCTCGTCCGCCAGGACAATGTTGGCGAAAATCGGCCCCTTCTCCGTGCGAAACTCGCCCGACTTGCTGTCGTAAATTCGCGTCCCCAAAATGTCCGCCGGCAACATGTCCGGCGTAAACTGAATGCGTTGAAACCGCGCGTGGATGCAGTTGGCAATCGCTGACACCAGCAGCGTCTTCGCCAAGCCCGGCACGCCTTCCAGCAAAATATGTCCCGAGCCGGCCTTCTCGCCTTCGCCGCGCCGGAAGGAGTAGGGTATGCGTCCGAACAGCCCGATCAGGATCCGCCGGATCAGATCGTCCTGCCCGAGGATCACTTTTCGGACCTGTTCCTCGATCTGGCGAACGACCTCCCACGCCTGCTCTTTGGTTTCGACCTGTGCCAGCAAACCGTCCTCCCTCAGGAGCGCCCTATACGCCGCAAAGCGGTCGCGGTCATAGAAAAATCCCTGCAACCAGGCAAGCAAACGCCGCTGCCAGAAAATATTGATACAAATCCTCGCGAATCGGAGCCGCGCTATAGCCCGCGATGGGCCGGCCCTGAATCAGAATTTCTCTGAGCATCTGGTCCACTTGGTCGTCATTCTCGCCGCGCACAAACCTGCCCCCGGAAATTTCCGCGATCTGCCGCAGGGTCTGATCCTCCGCGCTGCTGACCAGCCGGTCGCCTCCATCGTCATAGGTCAGGTACTGTTGCACCTCGCCGTTGAGGCCCCCTCGCATCACCAAAGGCACAAAGGCGCCATTCGCCGTGCCTAAGCCGAACGTGTAAACCTTAGTGCCGGCCTTTCCCAGCGCGATCAGCGGCTTCTGCATTTGCTCGGCTGTATCGTCACCGTCGGAAAGCATGACGAAAACAGAACGCCGCCCTTTGAAGCTACCCGGATTGAGCTTCTCCTCCTGGTCCAGCAGCCGCAAGCCTCCCGTGAGGGCCGCGCCCATATTCGTGCCCGGCTGCGGTTGATCCTGCTGGTTCAGATAATCGAAGTACACCAGAATACTCTGCGGGTCGTTGGTCAGGTACGAGAGCACCGCGCTACCCCAATTGAAAATCACCAGCCCGTAGCGGTCTTGCGGCTGTTTCATCACCACGAATTTCTGAATAATTTCCTCGGCGCGCCCTAACCGGCTGGGGGACATATCCCGGGCGTACATGGACGGCGAGATGTCCAGCAAAAACACGAGATCAGTCGGCGTTGGAATAGCGCGCAGTTCCCGGAGAACCATCCGGGGATAAGCCAAGCCCAGCGTCATGAGAATCAAGCTGGCTGTGAACAGCGCACCGCGTATCCATGCGTGTTCCGAGCGGGAAATTCTGGAGATCGCTTCCAGGCTCTCAATATTGCCGAATCGGATGCGCATGCGCCGCCGGTGCCATACCCCGATCCCCCATAACCCCACCACCAAGGGCATCGCCAGCAGCAGCCAAAAATATTCTTGTCGGGCAAATTCCATCAGAATTCATCTCACCAGGAACCCTGCGGACAACTCCCAGCCGAAACTGAAAGCCCCCGCTCACCTCGTACCCGCAGCACTCGGGAGGAACCCGCACGAGGCCGCACGGCACTCTCCCATTCTCTACATCTTCTGTTTGGGCGTGAGGTTTTGCTGTGAATTGTCTTGGTCGGGGATTTGCGGCAGGACTTTCATCCCCTCTTCCTTGTCCTTCTCCAGAACGTTTCGCAGGTAATTGAGGTACTCGAAATTATACTTGGCGTCCCAGCTCTCCGGATCTAGGCGCAAGGATTCCCGCAGATCGTCCTGGGCTGGCCCCAGCGCTTCCGCCAGCATGTGCGGGTCGTCGCTCCCGGATTCGCGGCTGTCTCTTAGCGCCTTGCGGAAAGTGATGTCGCCGCGCAAAAGCAAAAAGCGGCCGTCGGATGTCGTTCCGGAGATTTGATTTTCGCGATCCAGGCGTTCCAGCGCTTCGTCGTAGCGGCCCAGCGCATATAGCATGCGCGCCTGATCGAGAAACAGAATTCGGCGGTCCGCGCCAGGGACCAGACGGATCGCGCCAAACGATCGCAGCCGTTGCTCGACGTTGTCGTATCGTTTGAGCGCGCCCGCGGCATCGCCCTGGCCGTAGCCCTGAGCCGCCTGATCCATCTCGCGCAAGAGCGAGCCATACTCCAGCCCGATCAGACACACCACCAGCAGCAGGACGCCCAGTAAAACTTGAATGATCTGTTTGCTATAGTGTTTTCGCGCCACCCATCACCACTCGGGCGACATGCTAGCAAATTTAGCCTTTTGATAAAAGCAAGAACTCCCACCCCTAACGATAGAGCCCGCGGACGTGGATATCGGACCCAAAGGCAACCATCTCAATCGCAAAAGCAAGAGGGTGCTCCACCCGTCGTCTTTACGGGTGGGGATTTTCGCCAGCCGGTTGAATCAAGATTGGGAGGCTTTCCTCTTCATCAGCTGATTCGCGTCAGCGTACGGCATGGCGCCGTCGGTCATCAGTGCGAACAGGCCCTCGTCGCGCAGTTGCCGCGCCACGCGAGCCAGAAGTCCTAGAGTGGCCCGCATCGGTCCGGAACCGAGGCTCACGCGCCTTACGCCCAGCCTCTCCAGTTCCGCCACCGCAGGTGTGCCGGCCATTGCCAGCACATTGAGCGGTCCTTTCACTTCGTGCACCAGTTGCGCGATTGTTTCCTTGTCTGTGACTCCTGGAGCGAATAAAGAGTGCGCTCCCGAATCCCGATACGCGTTCAGACGTTCCACCGCTCGCGTCAGCCGTGTTTCGGCGGGACCGACGGCGTGCAGAAAGACATCGGTGCGCGCGTTCAGCACCAGCGGCACCCGGGCGCGTTCGGAAGCCTCGACCGCCGCGCGAATGATTTCCTTTTGCAGATTCAAATCGATGAGTGCGCCCGGCTGGCCGTCAATTCCATCCTCGAGGTTCATTCCCACGGCCCCGCAGGAAAGGACTTCGCTGACCGTGTTCGCAACTTCTTCCGGCTTGGCGCCGTATCCCGCCAACATATCCGCGCTCACCGGAGCCTCCACCGATTCAACAATTCGGCGCACAACGGCGAGCATCTCTCCCCGCGGCAATTTCTGCCCGTCCGGATAGCCCAGGGAGTTGGCGATTCCGGCGCTCGTCGTGGCAATTGCAGAGAATCCCGCGTCTTCAAAAATCCGCGCGCTGCTCGCGTCCCAGGCGTTTGGTAGCAGCAATATCCTCGGGCCGCGATGCAGATCGAGAAATTGGCGGGCAAGCTCGGCTTGCGTGGTTTTCATCACGGCGCCTCCTTCGGCTGTAGCTTCCACTGACATCCTGCGGCGGCGGCATTGTATATGCAACCGCATCCGAGCCGAGAAGCCAGGTCATCGGAGTCGCCGATCGTGGCGGGCAGCCGCCGAAAAACGCCGCCCGCTTATGCGTTCGAATACTTCTCAGTAACCCATTGACGCCCATGTTATAATGTCTGATGTCTAGCATAAAAACGCCTTGCTCTGGGCGATGCCCAGTCCCGTTTTGGCAAAGGTCGTGGTCGGCGCGGGGCGAGTGCGCGATGCGACGACCGGTCCCACCGCTCTTATCGCTCCCGCTCGCACTGAACCAATCCTCTCTCTTGCTCGCAAATGCCTTCCGCCGCCAAAACGGCCCCTTTATTTTCAGTTACTTCCAAACTCTTTCGCGCATCGGGAAAACCGCAAGCATCCTATGATCAGTGGCTTACACACTCTTTAGCGCGGCGTCAAAATGTAACCTGCGCATTTCCAATGACTTCCGCACTCTTTGTGCGCTCTTCTGCCGAAGAGCGAAAATCAACTCCTTTGCTTTCAATCATCAGCGCGCTCTTTTGTGAAAAGGTGGGAGTGGGCACGAAATTTAGGGTCGCTTCTTTACAGTCCAAAATCTTGACTGTCAACAATCAGTATGATTTCGCCAGCGGCATACCACGCGTGATGCACCCTTCGGCACAGCCCCTCGCCCGCCGCTCGACGATCAGTGGTTGTTGGGCGTCTCCCTTCCTCGCGCCGTCATTGCAACGTAACCGATCACCATGGGCAACCGCCGAAGTCGCGCCCCTCTTTATCCACAAGGCCGAAACCAGGAAGCGCTCCTTGCGCTATCATTCATAACGAGGCTGCGAATCGAATGTCTTCCTCCGAAGCGACCACAAAAAATATCCGGGTCCATGTCGACGCCAGATATGATCCCGGCCGTTCTCGCCCCGATCAGAGCCAGTGGTTCTTTCTCTATACCGTTTCCATCACGAATGAGGGACCGGACACTGTACAGCTCATCAGCCGCCACTGGATCATCACCGATGCCATCGGAAAGGTGCAGGAAGTTCGCGGTCCTGGTGTCGTCGGGAATCAGCCGGTCCTGCCTCCCGGTCAGAGCTTTGAATACACCTCCGGTTGCCCGCTGACGATGCCCTTCGGCTCCATGCACGGCACCTATCAGATGATCAACAACCGTAACGAAGAATTTGACATCGAAATTGCGCCATTTTCGCTGACGGAACCAGATAGCACGGTGAATTAGGATTAGTCCATGCTAAGAGTTTTGAATCGCAAGCATTGAAAGATTGCCGCTGTCGCACGCTTGGCTCGGGCCATACGGAGCCGTAGAATGAAAATGCTATGAGAATCGGAATCGATTTCGGAACCACTCGAGTTGTCGTCGCCGCGGCCGACCGCGGCAACTATCCCCTCGTGAATTTCGAGGCGCCCGACGGGCGCGCCAGGGACTGGTTTCCCTCGCTGCTGGCAGTCGCAGGAGAGCAGCGGCTCTATGGCTGGGAGGCCCTCGAGCAGCAGGGCAAGCCAGGCTGGACGGTTGTGCGCTCCCTCAAGCGCTCGCTGAAGGAAGCCGGTCTTGGCAGCGTGTTCGAGATCGCTGGTCAGCGGCTCAACGTGTCTTTCCTGATGACCGAAATGATGATCGCTTTGCGGCGCGAGCTCATGGAAAAATCTACCCTGGGCGCCAGCAAATACGACAAGCTGCAAGTCATGCTGGGCGTGCCGGCGAACGCCAACAGCAACCAGCGATTTCTGACGCAAGAGGCGGCGCGCGCGGCGGGCTTCGAGGTGCTGGGGTTATTGAACGAACCGTCGGCCGCCGCGGTTGAGTTTGCCTGCCGCAACAGCGGTGACCGCAAGAATCTTGCGAAGGGCGGATTGCTTGTCTATGACTTGGGCGGGGGAACCTTCGACGCTTCGCTGGTTTCCTTGGGCGAAGCGGAGCATTCCGTCATCGCCTCGGACGGTATCCCCGATTTAGGTGGCGACGATTTCGACGAGATTCTGGCTCTGCTGGCTCTGCAAGAGGCGGGAAAACCCGATCTGGCGGAGAGCCCGCTCACGGGAGCGGAGTGGTACTCGCTCTTTGACGAATGCCGCGAAAAAAAGGAATCGCTCAATCCCAATAGCCGCAAGATCACCATCGATCTCGAACGCGTCCGCAAAGAATGGAAAGAAGTCTCCATCGGCGTGGAGGCATTCTATGAACGATGCCGGCCATTGGTGGAAGCTTCCCGCAAAGTAGCGGAAGCCCTGCTCGCGGCCCATCCCGATCACGCCATTGACACTTTGTATTTGACGGGAGGCGGATCGGAATTGCCTTCCGTTGCACGCGTCTTGCGTGAGACCTTCGGACGCAGAGTGCGGCGATCGGCATACATGCGGTCGGCCACCGCCATCGGATTGGCCATCCGCGCCGAAGGCCATGAAGACCGCCCGCTCCGCGATCAATTCACAAATAACTTCGGCGTGTGGCGTGAAGCGGATGATGGCCGCAACGTGGTTTTCGACGTGATCTTCCCCCGGGGTGTAAAGCTTCCCCCGAGAGGCGAACAGCCGCTGCGAATCGTCCGCTCGTATCGCCCGGTGCACAACATCGGCTACTTCCGCTACCTTGAATGCGCCCAGCTCGGCGCCAATAATCAGCCCGCCGGCGAGATCAGCAACTGGGATGAGATTCGCGTGCCGTTTGATCCCAGGCTGCGGGATTTAGCGGACCTTGCTGATCAACCCGTCCGCCGCTTCGCTCTCCCCCAGGAACTCTTGATCGAGGAAGAGTACATCTGCGACGCCAATGGCGACGTAGGAGTAAGAATCCGCGACAACACCACGCAGCAGACAAATGAGTACCGGCTCGGCCGCTGGTCGAAGCACCGCAAAAAAAATGAAACAAAGATGAAACGAACCGCACATTCAGCGTAGCTGATTCTAGTAGTCGCCGCCGAATTTACCGTAGACCAGGACGTGTAATGTTCCGGGGACGGGGGCTGGCTGACGCATCGGCGCTTCGGTGAAGAAGGGGGGCGGGTCGAAATTTGCCGTGTCGAGATAGAGGCTGTGTGTTTTGGCGTCCAGCGACATGGTTTTCGCGCCGTACTCGGTGATGAGGGCTTCTAGGGCGCTGAACTTGTTTGGCGAGTCTTCGTGGAAGATATGGACTACGCCTTCGCCGGTGGAGACAAAGAGCAGGCCGGTCTCGGCGTCGTAAGCGCTGGCGCCTGCGTTGGCGGTGATGCCGAGCGCCTGAACCACTTTTCCAGTGTCCGCGTCCATCACCACGAGCGCTTGCAAGTTGCGGCCGGCCGTGAATAGACGGCGATGCTGGCGGTCAATGGAGAGAGCAGAGGGGGCTTCCGCTGGGGCTACGGGCCAGCGTGCCTTGATGGTAAGGGCGCGGGAGTCGATGACTGCGATTTCGTTTTTGTCGAGGACGCTGGCGTAGATCGTTCCATTTTCGTCGGCGACGGCGCCTTCGGGGACTCCGCCCAGGTCGATCGTCTTCAGGACTTTTCCGCTCGTGGCATCGATCACGGTCGAACTGTGGCTTTCGCCATTCAAGGTGAAAATGCGCTTGGAGGCGGGATCGTAAATTGCGTTGGTGACGCCGGCGTCGGTTTTGGCTTCGCCAAGGGCTTTGAGAGTGGTCAGATCGAAGATGACTACTTTTGCTTGCGCCCGGTCGGTGATGAATCCGCGGCCCAGGTCGCTGGCGATGGCGATTCCATCGTTCTGGGTGAAGCCGGGAATGGTTCCGACCACCGCGCCGCTGTCGGCGTCCATCACTTGCAATTCGGTGCCGTGGGCCACGTAGATGCGGCGCGCCGGAGCATCGACGGTGATGCCGCTGAAATATTCCTGGCTGCTGCCCTCGATGGCTTTGACCGCGTATGTTTTGCGCAGGTAGTAGCCGCTATCGGGTTCGTAAACGCTCACGGTATTTTGCGCATGGGCCGCGGCGACGCTGCACAGAAAGAGAAGCGCCAGGCAGGCGCCTCGAAAGGCGCGAGTCTTGGCGATGGCAGCGACGGAGGAAGAGACTAATGATCTATGCGAAGGCGTCCGAAGATCACTGCCTAGAAACCCGGTTGTGTGAGTCGTCAAGGCTTTGCCCCCCCTAGGTATGGGAAGTGACAACTTATACCAGACAGAGTTAGCTTTACAAGAGCGGCGTTTGGCACGCGCCATTCGAAGGTATGACCGTGCGAATTTGGAGTTCAGGGTAAACCTCACGCCGATTGAGATGCGGCTTCGGGCGAGGCCGGCAGCGGGTTGTGCCATCCGCCGATCTCGGCGGCCAAGGCGTCGGCTTCCGGGGGGCCCCAGGTGCCGGGCGCATATTCGTGCACGGGAGTAGTTTCGGCGCCGAGAATTGGGTCGACGATGGCCCAGGCTGCTTCGACGGCGTCCTGGCGTACGAATAGGAGTTGGTCGCCGTGCATCGCGTCTGTCAGCAAGCGCTCGTAGGCATCGAGTTCGGCGCTGAGGTCCATTTTGACGGCGGAAAGCTCGGTCGGCATGGTGCGCAAGCCGGGGCCGGGGCGTTTGATGCGCGCTCCGCACGATATCGAAAGATCTGGTCCCAGCCGGAAGCGAAAGTAATTGCTATCGTCTTGGAGCCTGCGAAGCGGCGGCCTCTTGAGCTGGACGAGAACTTCTGTGGCCGTGACCGGAAGGCACTTGCCTGTGCGAATCAAGAAAGGCACGTCGGCCCAGCGCCAGGAGTCGACGCTTAAGCGCACGGCGGCGAAGGTTTCGACTTTGGAGTCCGGCGCGACGCCGGGCTCTTTGCGATAGCCGGCGAATTGCCCGCGAACGACCTGCGATGTTTTGATCGGCGGAATGGAGCGGAGGATTTTCACCTGCTCGTCGCGCAGCGCGTCGGAACGCAGGTTGTTGGGCGGCTCCATGGTCAGAAATCCGACGACTTGCAGTAAGTGGTTTTGGACGACGTCGCGGATGGCGCCGGTCTCTTCGTAGAATTTGCCGCGGCCGGCAACTCCGAAAGTCTCGGCCATGGTGATCTGCACGCTGGCGACGTAGTTGCGGTTCCAGATGGGTTCGAGAAAGGTATTCGCAAAGCGGAAGCAGAGGAGGTTTTCGACGGCTTCCTTACCGAGGTAATGATCGATGCGAAAGATGCACGATTCGGGGAAGGCGGAGTGCAATATCGCGTCGAGTTTTTGGGCGGAGGCCAAGTCGCGCCCGAAGGGCTTTTCGAGAATTACTCGCGCACCGGTGGCGCAGCCTGATTTGTCGAGACCTTCGATGACGGTCGGGAACATGCTGGGCGGGATGGCCAGGTAGTGCGTGGGATGCTGGGCGGCGCCGAGCATTTTGCGAAGCGCGGTGAAGGTGGCGGGATCGTTGTAATCGCCGTCGATATATTGCAGGAGCTCGATTAACTTGGCAAAGGCCGCGGGATCGAGGCCTCCGTGTTGCGTGACGCTGTCCTTGGCTCGCGCGCGGAACTGCTCGAGCGTCCAGCCAGCTTTGGCAACACCGATGACCGGAACTTTCAGGTTGTCGCGCAGGACCATTTTTTGCAGCGAGGGGAAGATTTGTTTGTAGGCGAGGTCGCCGGTGGCGCCGAAGAAGACCAACGCGTCGGAAATTACCGGGTCTTGCGCGGAATTGCTGACGGTTACTGGATTCACTGTGGAAGCGGCGCTCACTTCTTTCCTCCCTTGTTCATTTGCGCTCCTCATGACCGCCAAACTCGAAGCGCATGGCGGAGAGTAGCTTGTTAGCGAAATCGGCTTCGCCGCGCGAGCTGAAGCGCTCGAAGAGCGCGGCGCTGAGGACCGGCGCCGGCGTTCCTGTGTCGATCGCGGCGGTGATTGTCCAGCGGCCTTCACCCGAATCCGAGACGCGCCCGGAGAAACCCGCGAGGTCCGGCTGCTTGGCCAAAGCGAGGGCGGTCAGGTCCAGCAGCCAGGAGGCCACCACGCTGCCGCGGCGCCAGAGTTCGGCGACATCGGCGAGATTGATGTCGTATTGGTAGTGGTCGGGTTCGCGCAGGGGCGTTGTTTCGGCGTCCGCTGCATGAGTTTGCTTGCCCACGTTGGCGTGCTTGAGGATGTTCATGCCCTCGGCGTAGGCGGCCATCATGCCGTATTCGATGCCGTTGTGGACCATCTTGACGAAGTGGCCGGCACCTGCGGGGCCGCAGTACAGATAGCCCTCTTCTGAAGTGCCGGGGAGTTTCTCTCGGCCTGGCGTGCGCGGGATATCGCCGCGTCCTGCGGCGAGAGTCTTGAAAATTGGATCGAGGTGCTGCACCACGGCAGGGGGCCCGCCGATCATTTGGCAATAGCCGCGTTCAAGTCCCCAAGTGCCGCCGCTGGTGCCAACGTCGACATATTCGATCCCGCGGGTTTGAAGCTGCTGGGCACGGCGAATGTCGTCGATATAGTAGGAGTTGCCGCCATCGATGATGATGTCGCCCTTTTGCAATTTCGGCGTCAAATGATCGAGAGTGGCGTCCACGACCGCAGCCGGCACCATCAGCCAAATCGCTCGCGGAGGGCGAAGCTGCTGGACGAATTGATCGAGCGAAGAAGATCCGGCTGCGCCCTCACCGGCCAATTGGCTGACGTTGGCGGCAGCTTGGTCGTAGACGACGCACTGATGGCCGGCGCGCATAAGCCGGCGCACCATGTTGCCGCCCATGCGGCCCAGCCCAATCATGCCCAGTTGCATACGGTGTGCTCTCCTCGGCTCTGCGTGAGCGTTTCTGCCGTCTCTTGCAGACTAATGGTTTAGCTTGCCTTTCGCCAGACGGATGTTTCCCGTATGCCTGCCCTCGTTGGATGCTGCCGAATATCGTTTGGCGCATGCAGGAGTGTGGGACGCACGCGCGCAGGAAGCACTTTTGGCAGGGGAGACCCAGGCATCGCGGTCAAGGAGTTCTCGGAATGCGGGGCTGTTGTGTCGGGCGACTCAGACTTCCGCTTCCAGAGAATCGTATGCCCTTTCAGGGGTATCCACCGTTTCCGAGGACGGGATCGGCAGGATTACCGAGACATGGGTGCCGCTGGCATTCGACTGGATGTTCGTGACGCCGTGGAGTTGGCGGATGCGCTCGTGTATTCCGGTGAGTCCTACGCCCGATCGCTGGGCCTGAACCGCCGCCAGTTTGTCCGGGCTTATGCCCTTGCCGCTATCGATGACGTCCAAGCGAACGTCATCGGCGCTACGCGCAATACGGACCGTGGCTTTCGGACTACCGGAATGGCGATGAATATTCGTAAGACATTCCTGCATAATGCGAAACAGCGCCAGCTCCATTTCGGGGGGAAGCCTTCCCACACTCTCAGGAACGCTGAGCTCAATGTCCAGGTCGCTGCGTTCCCTTAGTCCCGCTATGTACCAAGAAATCGCGTCCGATAAACCGGTTTCGTCCAGGAGCGGCGGGTGCAGCAGGTAGGACATCGTTCGTATTTCCTTGCTCAGTTGTTGAAGCGCTTCCTGGTTCTGTTGCAATGTTTTCGCGAGTGGCGGGTTTTGGCTCACCTGTTGAGCCATGCTCGATAAGCCCATCGCTAGCGCGGCTATGATTTGACCGGCACTGTCATGTAGTTCCCTGGCCAGGCGCCGGCGCTCTTCGTCTTGGGTTTTTAGCAGGCGGTTGGAGAGATCTCGAAGGCGCTCCGACTGTTCGAGAACCTCGGCATTGCGGAGATCGAGTTCCCGCGTTCGGATTTGCACTTGCTGTTCCAACTGGCCGGCGAACTCCCGCAGGCGCTTTTCGCTCTCGCGCAACCGTTCTTCGCTTTGCCTCTGAGGAGTGATGTCATTATTGGTTTCGAGAGTGGTCCTGACGTTGCCATTGGGGTCTAGATCTGTCTGCCAGCGGCTGATGACCACAATCTGCGTGCCATCCTTCCGGAAGTGAACCAGATCTCCTGTCCAGCGGCCTTGGGAGCGGAGCTTGGCGGTGATTTGCTCGAGCGGTTCGGGGAATCGGGTCTGGAAAAGATCGTGGCTGACGCGTCCCAGAGCCTCCTGCGGCGAGTAGCCATAGAGTTCGACCGCGCCATGATTCCAATAAGTGATCCTGTCGTGGATGTCGCGGACCAGGATTGCGTCACGGGATAAATCGAGCAGGCGGGCTTGTTCCGCCAGGGCTTCTTGACCCCGCTTCCGTTGCGTAATATCGCGGGCGATTTTGGAGGCTCCGACGATGCGGCCGGCGGCATCCTTCAGCGGCGAAATGGTGAGGGAAACATCGAGCGTCGTGCCGTTTTTGCGCATCCGGACGGTCTCGAAATGATCGATGCGCTCGCCTTGCTGAATGCGGTCGAGGATGGTTATTTCCTCGTTTCGCCGTTCCGGGGGAATGATGAGGGTAATGTTGCGGCCGATGGCCTCCTCAGGGGTATAGCCAAAGAGGCGTTCCGCACTTTTGTTCCAGCTTGTGATGGTGCCACGGAGATTCTTGCTGATGATCGCATCATCGGAGGAATCCACGATTGCGGCAAGCAATCCGATGGCCTCCTCGGTTTGGTTGGCCGCGGTCTGGCCATCAGCTGGCGCCATTCCGAGTGGTTTAGATGGGGAAGGCGAGCGCTTCTTTCGCGTGTCCAGAAGGCGCTCAATCGCTGGAAGGAGTTCTGCGCCAATATTGTCCTTGGAGACGTAGCCCCGGGCTGTGCTGCCGGCAGCTTGTTCTCGAACGACGGCAGGCTCGTTCTGACTGACGAGAATTACGTCAGCTTCAGGCACTTCCTTGCGGATGATGCGAGTTGCGGCGATTCCGTTCATTCGCGGCATGGTGACATCCATAAGGATGACATCGGGTCTGAGGGCTTTCGCTTGTGCGACAGCCTCAATCCCGTCGCAAGCCTCGCCGCATACTGACAAGTCAGCACGCGGCAATAACAGCAATCGAAACGCTCTACGCGCCCTTTCTTGATCATCGACGATCAGGATGCGAACCGATTGCATGCCTTTTTTTCTCCATATATCCAGCCCAACCGCGCCCGCGGGAACCTGCACATCTTCTCACAGGGGAGGGATAGCCCCATACGGGGGTTCCTGTATGCGCCGGGGTTTCTTTGGTTTGGCATTCAGGCCGCGCGAGACCGATGGAAGGCGTTCGATCTATCTTGATTCGATGCTACCAGGGGCGCTAGATTTGAGTTGTTGTTCAGCGAAAGCTGGGGCTGCGCAGTGGGGAGGAGCCCGGCGCCGGCAACCCAGCCGCCGCGATTCGCTGGCCCAGCCGATAGGACGCCTCATTGACGGTTCGCGGGAGTGCTCTTTTGATGCGCCGCTGGCTTACGAGCGGCATCGTGTTCCTGGCCGTGCTGGGGATTTCGGCATGGTTCGTAGTGCGTCAACATCGCAAGCCCATCGTGTTGAAGGGCGCGGTGGTGCAATTTAGCGACGACACGTTCCAGCAGTCGCCGATCACTGACGTTGAGGTTAGCGCCGGTGATGATTTGGCTCCTGCAGAGTCCCAATCCGATTTTTTGGGCTCCTTCAGCCTCACTCTTTATCCTTGGGTCAAGCGCGGAGAACCGATTACGCTAAGGTTCCGCCGCGCGGATTATCTGCCGCTCGATTTGAGCGGGACGGTGGGTGACGAGCTGTTTGTGGCGCACCTGAAGCCGGCGCATCCGACGGTGGAAGCGCCTGTGAATCATCCCGAGGTCGTCGTTGGCAATGTGGTTGTCCGATACTCGACCGAGACGACCAACGCGGCGAACATCGGCAGCGGCGTGAAGATTTTTCAGGTGATGAACGCGGGCAACATGCCCTGCGATCGCGCGAGAGTGTGTTCACCGGACGGGAAATGGAAGGCAGCGACCGGCGAGGCCTCTCTGGATGCGGGGGCGGGTAACGAATTTCGCGACGCCCGTGTTTCGTGCATCGCCGGACCGTGCCCTTTCACGAAAATCGACGCTGACGGGTTCTCGGCAGGAGGCCGCAACATCAGCGTTTCGATCCGCGATTGGTCGGATTCGACTACGTTCGTGCTGCAGGCGGAAGCATTTCGCGTGCAGGTGTATGACTTGGTTCGCCAGTACTACCCGACGATCATAGGACGCACCGTCAATTTCTCCTTGCCGGCGGGCGCGAGCGGGCTCACGGTGGAGGCCGAGGTGAATGGGACCGACATCGAATTCCCCCTGGGCCCGCAGCCGGTCTTGAGCTGGGCGGATTGTAGAGTCAGCGTAAGCCGGGATCGATCGGCGGCATATCGCTGTGAACTGAAACCGTGGTGCCGCTTTCGATGAGCGGAGGCTGTTTTCGGTCGTGGACCGCGGAGGGCCAGCGTTTGCGTGCGGTTGCCTTCAGGGCGGGGGAAGTCAGCGCCAGGTTGCGGCAGCGTTACCTGCCGGAGCGTGAGTGAGTTCAGCTTCGTTCTTTCGGGCTGGCTGAGCTGGCTGGTCTGGCGGGGTCGGTTTTTCGCTGGCGCACACGGCGCTGCGCGTTTTCTGCAGCGTCCCCAGCATCGAATTGCGCGGCAAGTGTCGGAGAATCGGTTTCATCAACCAGCGAAGTTCGAGCGGAATATCCCGGGTCAACGCGATAGTTTCGAGTTCGGCATATACGCCGCCGTCCTGCTCTTCATATCTTTGGATCGAATAGAGGCGCCACAGGAACCCTTCGTCCGGCGCCAGTTTGTGCTCCTCGGGGCTGGTATAGTTTTCGATCTGCTGGATTCGAGTGCTGTGGATGATGTTGTAGCAACGACGTTCATCCAAGCAGGTGGTCTCGGAGGAGTATTCGCTTTCGACAGTGGTGCTGATAAACGCTGTTCTGTCGGACACTACCACGGAAAATCGCTGGCTGCGGCCGGTATCCTCGAGGAGCTTGGCGCTGACCACGGCCGGATTGTAGAACTCGTCGTAGCGGTCAAACTCGTTCAACACTTTAAAGATGTGGCGGATCGAGGTATTGGGAAAGAAGGCGGCACCGGTCCAATCGAAGACAAGTCCACGCCCGACCTTTGCCGGAGTATCCTTTTGGGCTGGCTGGACCAGAGTCTCGCCGCGGCGGACTGCGTCGCGACGGCCGGGGTCTTCGTCAATCCACAAAAAAGGGGCCGCGCCAGTGGCGCGCCGCAGCATTTGTGAACGTGCGGACTGAATGTATTGGTCCCAGGCCTTGGAGGTCTCCGGGTCTAATTGCGCCGCCGAGAGGATTGGCGTCGCGGCCAGCACGATTCCGATGAGCAATGCGAATTTCGCTGTCGCGACTTTCATGTAGGCCCCCATGTGACTCGCGCGATTGCTATAACTTGGATGCTAATCGCAAGCCGTGGGCCATGCGGGAGGAGGCGGGCGGACCTCAGGTGTTTGCCGGCGGCGCTCGGCAACATGCCGGAATGACGTGATTTAGGAGCGAGGTTTGAAGCTGAGCGGAATCATTTCTAAGGGATCTTGCGGGCGATGGAAGCGGAGCGAAGGAAAAATTACCGTGCCGAGTCGAAAAGGGGCAAGCGGCCAGCAGGATTGTGGATGCCTTGTTTGCTCGTGTCTAGGGCAGGGCGCCTTCGAGCCGACGGATCTTTCGCCCGCGGCAGCAGCTGACCTGAAAGACGTGGCCGCAAGGAGAAGTGACTTCGAATATCCCGTCCTCACGGCGCAGGACTTCCGCTGGATTGTGGACTTCTATGGCTTTATTGCGTGGGCACCAGGTAGAGCCCGCACCCGTTTATTGCGTGGGCTCCAAGTAGAGCCGACACCCGTGCAGGGCCGGGAGCGTCGATCATGGTCATCCCTCATGGAACGCGGAGTCGGAAGCCGCTTGGGTGCTTTTTTGAGCGTTTACGTTGCTCACCCGCTGGGAGGCCTGGAGAGAGCTGGCAAGGCAGAAGAGCCACTCGAGCCCCGCATCGGACGGGGTGCTCTCGAAATGACGGCCACGCAGCAGGATGTTTTTGACAGTGTCTTCGCTCAAGGTCTCCTCCAAAACATCACCCGATTTCGGCGAGGCCGGTTCGCGATAGAGAAGCCAAAGATTTAGTCGGCCAAGCGCCGGCTCACGCATGGCTCAACGATTGTCTACGCCGTTCGCGGAAAGGTATCAATACCCGAGTTGCAGTATTTGCTGTTCGGTACGGTGGTATCAATGGCCACGACGGGGTGTCTTGTGGCGTCGCGAACTTGGTGAGGATTCCAGAGAAAAACCGAATTGGCGCGCAAGTGAAAAGCGGAAAGCCTCAGCCATGCAGCGCCAGCGGTTCTGTCTTGGAAAGAGTTGCGAGGCGCTCCCGCATTCTCAGGCGCGCTCGAAAGATCCTCGATTTCACGGTCTCCTTGGTGATATCCAGGGCCTCGGCCAACTCTTGGCTCGTCCAGCCCTCGGCTTTTTGCAGGATGAAGGTGTACTTCAGGGCGGGCTGCAATGCGTCAACGGCCTTCGCGGCCAACTCCTTGGTCAGATACTGTCGCTCAGGGTCCGCGCTAGAGTCCCTGATCTCCGGCTTGGGCTCGTAGTCGTCGGCGTCCCTATCCTTGCCGGCGCCGAGCGTGAGGCATTCCAAGCGGCGTTTGCGCAACATCATCAATGCTTCGTTAATTGCAATGCGCATCAGCCAAGTGGAGAACTGGGACTTGCCTTGGAACTGCTGGATTTTTCCGTAGGCTTTACAAAAAGCGTTTTGCAGATTGTCCTCCGCGTCCTCGCGATTCTTGAGGACTTTGAAAGACATTCCATAGACTTGTCTGGAATGCCTGCGGACGAGCTCGCCAAAGTCGTTGGAGTTTCCCGCGCGTGCGCTTGCAATGAGAGCTTCGTCGGAGGGGGCAGCAGCAGTGTTCGTCGTTGTCGCAGATCCCGTTGGCTTGTGAGAAATCATCGTGGTTGACATGAAGCGATTTAACGCGATGGGGAAAATACGGACAATACGGGCCTCCCTGTACGGGGTGGACCAAACTCTCGTAGGCGTTGGGAACTCTTCACGAGATTGAGGATCAGCTTTGTTCCGGGCGTTTTAGCAGATCACATCGTCCGTACCACTATTTGCTGGTTCATGTGCAGGATGTTCTTGATACCGCGCCAAGACGTCAGCCGCTATGTTTCTGGGCGATGACACGGAGTCATTGTTCCGAAGTCTTCAGGACAGATCCGACGAGGAGAAACCAAAGATGAGACGAGCAATCTTCACGGTTGTGACTTTTGTCGCTGCGATTGCGTGCTTTGCGCCATTTGCTTCGGCGCAAGACCACGGACAGGTGGGAGCCTTTGTCGACTACTTGCACCTGGGCCAAACGGGTACAAGCTTTGTCGGTCTCGGCGGCCGAGCGGCGTTCAATGCCAATCGTTATATTGGATTTGAAGCGGAGATGGCCTACGACTTCAACCAAGTTTTTTCCGAAGCTTATACTCCATCGGGCAGCGGCAGCGTGACGGTGGTGCGATCGAATCTCCGGATTTTGGATGGTTTGTTTGGACCGACGCTTTCGACTGGACATGGGCCGGTTCGCTTGTTTGTAACAGTGAAGGGCGGCTTCATGAACTTCCGCTTCGACCCGCGACCCGCTACGTTTGAGACGTTTTCGAGCTCGGTTACGGACCTTCGCGCCAGCAATGTGGACGGCGCGCTGTATCCGGGCGGCGGCATCGAGGGCTTTATCGGGCCCGTGGGCTTGCGGCTCGACGCCGGAGACGAGATCTATTTCAACGGGGGTGCTCATAACAACCTGCGAATTACGTTCGGGCCGTCCATTCGGTTCTAGGGCGGTTCAATTCAGGGCCGTCGACCAGCCTGCGAGAAATAATCGCCGACTGGTCGACGGCGGCCAGTCGGCGTCCGGGCCTCATAGCCTCATAAATGGCGGAGTGGCTCTTCGACCGCTTCACCCGAGGGCTTCCGCGCTTCGCGCTCGAGCGATTTTGTGACCAGGTCCTTCGAACCAAGCCCAACAGCGAGAGCGAGAGCGAGTACAATTCCGCCGAAGAGAATACCGAAGGCAAGCTCGACGATGCCGACCGCTATCCTGAGGTGCTCGAGCGCCATGGCAACCGCGAGGACATTGACCAGAACTTTGACGCCGGCGCTGAGCAAACGGGCGTATTCGAGGTTGAGGTTGACCGCGGCAATGAGCACGCTCCTGGCCAGGAAACGGGCCGCGATCGTTCCAACCAGCAGAACCAAGATGGCGCCTATGATGTTGGGCACATAGGCGAAGATGTTGCGGACCAGTTCGGAAGTGAGTTCGGAATCGAAGGCGGCGACGCCGATCAGAAGTCCCGCGGCAACGACGGCTGCGGCGATGGTACCGGACACGAGCAGCGTCGGGCTCCTTCTCGGCGACCACTCCGCAGCGGGCGACAAACCCCAACGTGCAAGCAATTCGTCGAAGTGAATGCTGGAGAGCAACCGACGCAGTACCACGGCGACAATCCAGGCGAGCACGAGCGAAATCAGCAGCGCGAGGATCAGGGCGACGAAGCCGGGCAAGAGGCTCGCGAGCTTGGTGATGAAGGCGGTTGACGACTGGTGCAACGCATCCTGAACTTGCTTCCACATAAGGCCTCCTTCCATTCTTACGGGTCTTATTGGCCCGTTGCTACGGATTGAAGCGATCGGGCCAACGCCAACGCGAGATGAGATATGGTTTGCAGGCCTCGTAGGCCAGCGACAAACGTTCGAGGCGCCGAGCTAGAGCTCTGGGGTCGGCGTTCTCGAACTCGCGGGCGTAGGAGGCGACCCATCCGAGATAGAGGGGCGCCAGCGAACGGAGCAGATGAGTGCGATTGATGGTTCGCAGGCGGTGCGCTAAGGCGAAGTCATAGATGATCTTTGCCCAGAGTTCATCGGGAATGCGGAATTTGTCCGGCGAGATTTTTTGCAACTCGAATAATGTGGCTGGGGGAAGGACTAATCTCCAAATCTCGCGCAAGTCTCGCATGCCGAGTTGGAACGAATTGACCAGTCGCGCGATTTCGAGCGTCTCGGACGACTGTGACGGGGGAGGCGTCGATTCGTTCAATGTAGTGACTGGGCTTGAATTTCGGGTTTGCTGCCAACGCGCCGCGGTTTTCTCCATGGCTAAGAAAACGGGACCGAGTATTTCGGTCAGAAGGGAGCTTACACCTGTCCAATCCACCGGGGGGTAGACACGCGAGCCGAGATACGCTTGACACACCTTGAAATCGTCACCACAAGCCACGGGAGCCAAGCGCGCGAGCAGATGCATTCCGTTTCCAGTTGTCGCAGCGTCTTGCCCCGTCGCGAGGACATCTTGGTAGAGGTGCCGTGAAATGCCCAGGTCCGGCCCCATGGGATTTTGGATCCGTTTTCCGTAGAGGCTTCGCGTGAGAGGGCTGACGATGCTGTTGTTCAGAAGCCCTTCAAATCTGCGGCGAGCGTAGCAGGGCGCAACCAAATCAAAGCCTTCAAGCAGGGGCTGGGCGAGCCGGGAAACCCATCCCGGCTCGGCGTTCTCGAGATTTGAGGCGACCAGGCAGAACGCTCGAACGTCGAGTTTTGCGCCCGTCTCGAAAATGGATTCGTAGGCGGTCGAGAAACTTTCGACGGGTGTGGCGGTGGCGCCAAGGTTCCGCGGGGACCAGGGAACCAAGAACAATGAGGAGTCCCGCGCGGGCATATCGGAGGCTTCGGGGACCGCTGGCGGCGCGGCGGCAGCATGGTCTTGCAGTACGACGATTCGTGGGGTGCCCGGAAGGGTTCGCAGTGCCGCACAGGTAGACGCTAGGTCGTCCTGGCTGAGATCAGTCAGAAGGCCGACGAGTAGGTCAGCGCTGCCGATTTGCTCGATGGTTGGCGTCGCTGGTTGCGGGATGGAGTCCACTTCCAATGTGATCCTCGACCTCTAGTGTACCGGGTGCGCTCGGTTTTGTGGCGGCGGCTGGCCTCGGTTGATTCGGGACCCGAGAAGGGCAATGGCCAAGAGAGTCATAACGACAGAATACCCAGCAGCGGAATGCGTAGCCAGGCCGGCCGGCTATTCAATTCATAGAAAACCTCATAAAGCACTTTGTTCAAGAGAAATATATCCAAGAGTGCGCGAAAATCGTCGGTGGCCGCGGGGACGAAATTCGCGCCCTCCGCCGTTTGGCGGTAAGCGCGCAGGAATTCGCCGGCAGCGGAGCGTTCCCACAGTTGCGCCCAACGCTCGAGATTGGCGACATCGCCGGCATGTCTCGTGGCGTAGCCGGTTAGGCTCGCATATGTGGCATAGCTGAAGGAGCGCAACATGGCGGCGACGTCCTTGAGGGGAGATTGCTTGGATCGCCGATCGGCTAAGGGACGCGTTGGTTCGCCTTCGAAATCCAGGATCACGAAATCCGTTTTGACGCGCAGGACTTGACCGAGATGGTAGTCGCCGTGAATTCGGATGCGCTGAGCCGGAGAAGCGGTGTGCCCCGGCGCTTGCAATCGCTGTAGAATTTGGCGGCGCCGGCTGAGCACGGACGCAGCAATCTCGATGACGTCGTCAGCTAAAAATGGCACGCGGTCCTTCAAAAGGTCGAAGGTAGCAGAGGCGTGCTGGCGAACTTCGGAAGCTAACGCCTCGACGTTGTCCGCGCGCAAAGGCTCAGGGGCGAATGCCGGATCGTCGGTCGGCGTGGCCAGCGCCAGGTGCAATTCCGCGGTGCGCCGCCCCAAAGTAGCTGCGGCGTCCAGATAAATGCCGACGTGATCTCGCGCTAGCTGAGACGGCGGATTCTCCGCCAACTCCAGCGAATTTGCGATTTCCGCGTTGGCGTTCTCAGGAAATGGAAGCGGGGCACACATTTCATAGTAGCGGTCGAGTTCCTCGATCGTCCATTTCCAGCCGTCGCCCTCATTGGCCACCAGGCCCTGAAGCACGCCCAGCGTGGTGGGCGGTCCATCTTTTGCCGGAGCGTATTCAATAGAGCCAGCGAACGGAGGGATGCGGTCGAAGCCAATCTTTTCGGTGAGATACCTTTCGACTTCACAGTCCGGATTCAGGCTCGGTTCCAGGCGGCGAAACAGCTTCAGGATGAAGCGGTCGCCATAGAGGATCGAGGTATTGCTCTGCTCGGCCGAGCCGCGCCGCACGGGCAAGGGAGTTTCGGCAGCGCCCAAGATGCCGGCAAAAGCAGTACCGCGGACGCCCCGCACGCAACCATGGCGAGATCGGATCTCCCGATCGTCGGCGATCAGCGAAAACAAGTCTGAACAGGCGGCGTCGCTCAAAACGGCTTCGTGAATCAAGCCTTGGACACCTTCTGAGACCACTGCTGCAATCGCGGCGTTTGGCGCGATGCGGCGGAGTTCTTCTGCCTGTTCCCCTACGGCGATCCCGAGAAGCAGTTGGTAGATGTCGACGGGTCCGCTTTGATACTGCACCTCCACGAGGGTGAGCGCTGAATTGGAGGGTTGCAAGACAGACCAGTCCCGAACCCGGACGGATTCGACCTGGCGCGATTTCGCGGCGAACCAACGTTGCTTGGGAAGGTAGTGCAGCAAGTGCGTGGTTTGGAAGTGCTCAAGCTCCGGGCCTTCGAGGATGCTTTCCCATTGGCCTTCGAAAGAAAGTGGAGAGCTCTCGTCGAGGTCTGTGCTGCCTTCAGCGGTTTCCAGCTTGGGATGAAGTTCCAGCCACAAAACCCCGTAAGGGCTGAGCGTCAAACGGTACGGCTCGGAACCGATGGCTGGAAATTCCACATAGCCCAACATCTCGATCGGAGCCATTCCTTTTAGTTCCGAGAGGTCCAAATCCACAGGCTGCGCGAAACGGGAAAGATTTGCGACACACAAGACTTGTTCATCCGCATGCTTGCGCAGGTAGGCCAAAATCTTTCGATTGGAAGGTTCAAGAAACGTGATTGTGCCTCGCCCGAATAAGCGAAACAGTTTGCGCAGCGCAATCATGTTGCGCATCCAGTTCAAAAGGGAGGAGGGATCGTCCTGTTGAGCTTCGACATTTACGGCTTCGTAGCCCCAAACCGGATCCATAATCACTGGACTGTACAAGCGCGCCGGCGTCGCGCTGGAGAATCCAGCGTTCCTGTCGCCGTTCCATTGCATTGGCGTTCTCACGCCATTGCGATCGCCTAGATAGATGTTGTCGCCCATTCCGATCTCATCGCCATAGTAAAGGATCGGAGTTCCGGGAAAGGAGAACAGCAAGCTGATCAACAGCTCGATCCGTCGACGGCTGTTGTCCACCAACGGGGCCAAGCGGCGTCGGATTCCAAGATTGAGGCGCATTCTGGGGTCGGCGCTATAGGCCAAATACATATAGTCGCGCTCGTCGTTGGTCACCATTTCGAGCGTCAGCTCGTCGTGATTTCGCAGGAAGAGGGCCCACTGGCAGGTATCGGGAATGCTCGGCGTCTGCGCAATGATGTCGGTAATGGGCAGGCGGTCTTCCTGACGCAGAGCCATGTAGATGCGAGGCATCAATGGGAAATGGAAGGCCATGTGACACTCGTCGCCATCGCCAAAATAGGGGCGCACGTCGGTAGGCCACTGATTAGCTTCCGCGAGGAGGATGCGATTCGAGTACTGGGCGTCGATTTCCTTTCGCAGGGCCTTGATGATGGTGTGCGTTTCCGGGAGATTCTCGCAACTGGTTCCTTCGCGTTCGACGAGATAAGGGATGGCGTCGACGCGCAGCGCGTCAACGCCCATATCCAACCAGTAGCGCATGACCTTCAGGATTTCCTCAACCACTCTGGGGTTGTGGTAGTTGAGGTCCGGCTGATGGGAGAAGAAGCGGTGCCAGTAGTAGGCCTTGGCGACGGGATCCCAGTGCCAGTTGGATTGTTCGGTATCGCTGAAGATGATACGGGCGTCGCGGTATTTTTGATCGGTGTCACTCCAGACGTAAAAATCGCGTTCCGGTGAACCGGCTGGGGCCTGACGAGCGGCCTGAAACCAGGGATGCTGGTCGGAGGTATGATTCACCACCAACTCGATCATGACCTGAAGTCCGCGATTGTGCGCCTCCTTCAGGAATAGCTGGAAATCCTGGATGCTTCCGTACATCTGATGAACGTCGAGATAATCGGAAATGTCGTAGCCGTCGTCCTTGAGCGGCGAAGGGAAAAAGGGCAGCAGCCAGAGACAGGTGACGCCGAGGTCTTGAAGGTAGTCGAGCTTCTGGATCAGGCCGGGGAAATCGCCGATGCCGTCGCCGTTGCTGTCTTTGAACGCGCGGACGTGGAGCTCGTAGATGAGCGCGTCCTTGTACCACAAAGGGTCTGCCGCACTACCTCGCTGTTTTGCCATAGAGGCCTCATGGTGTGCCGCCAGATTGTGGTTGCAGGACAACAACTGCCAAGGGAGGGAGCGTCATGGTTAACGAGAAAGGCCGCCCTTGAATCGGAAGCGGACTTGCCGACAACGCACCGAGGTTTCCCTGACCGCTGCCGCCGTAAAGAGGCGCGTCGCTATTCAGGATTTCTTTCCAGACAGCGTCAAAAGGCACGCCCACGCGGTAGTTCGTTCTTACGACCGGCGTGAAATTGCAGACAAAGAGCAAAACGTCATCCGCTTTACTGCCGCGTCGCAGGAAGGTGAGGATGCTCCTCTGATAGTCCGTACAGTCCACCCACTCGAAGCCGGCTTGGTCACAATCGAGTTCGTGGAAGGCAGGCTGGCCGCGGTAGGCGGTATTCAGGTCACGCACCCAGCGGTTTAGCCCAGCATGCATGGGGTTATCGAGCGAGTGCCAGTCCAGGCTGGCTTCATGGCTCCACTCGGAGCGCTGGCCGAATTCATCGCCCATGAAGAGATGCTTCTTACCGGGATGGCCGAACATGAAGCCGTACAGGAGCCGAAGATTCGCGAATTTTTGCCAATCGTCGCCAGGCATTTTGGCGAGCATCGAGCCTTTGCCGTACACGACCTCATCATGCGAGAACGGCAGGACAAAATTTTCCGTGAAGGCGTAGAGCAATCCGAAGGTGATTTCGTTGTGGCGATAGCTGCGGAAGATGGGATCTTGGGACATGTAATTCAGCACGTCGTGCATCCAGCCCATATTCCACTTCAGGTCAAATCCCAGGCCGCCGACGTAGGTGGGCCTGGACACTTGCGGCCAAGCGGTCGATTCCTCTGCAATCATGAGGACGCCGGGAAACGCGGAGTGGACATCCTCGTTGAGCTTCCGCAAGAATTCGATCGCTTCGATATTTTCCTTGCCGCCATAGCGGTTCGGTATCCACTGCCCTTCGCGGCGGCCGTAATCGAGATACAGCATAGAGGCAACGGCATCGCTGCGAAGGCCATCGATGTGGTATTTGTCAAACCAAAACAGGGCGTTGCTGATGAGGAAGTTGCGGACTTCGTTGCGTCCGTAATTGAAAACGTACGTGCCCCAATCAGGATGCTCTCCCTGCCTGGGGTCAGCATGCTCGTAAAGGTGAGAGCCGTCGAAATAGGCGAGTCCAGCTTCGTCCTTGGGAAAGTGCGCCGGGACCCAATCGAGGATCACGCCGATTCCTCGCTGATGCAGGTAGTCCACCAGGTACATGAAATCCGACGGAGTTCCGAAGCGGCTGGTGGGAGCGAAGTAGCCAATCGTTTCGTAGCCCCAGGAGCCGTCAAAGGGATGTTCCATGACCGGAAGGAGTTCAACATGAGTGAACCCCGCGTGGTGAACGTGGTCCGCGAGCAGAGGAGCTAGCTCGCGGTAGGAGAGCCAGCGGTTGCCTTCCTCGACCTTGCGTCTCCAGGAGCCAAGATGGACTTCGTAAATTGAGATTGGCGCACGCAGTGCATTACGTTCCGCGCGATGCGCCATCCAGTCCGCGTCATGCCAGGAATAGCTGTCCAGGTCCCATACGCGAGACGCTGTCTGAGGACGAATTTCCGCGGCGAAGCCACAGGGGTCCGCCTTATCCACTTCGTAATCGCGATTGCGGGAAAGCAGGTGATATTTGTACAGAGTGCCCGGGCCGAGATCGGGTACGAAGCCTTCCCAGACGCCGGCTGGACTCGGAGCTAGAGGGTTCGAGGCGGGATTCCAGCCGTTGAAATCGCCGACGACGGATACGCGTTCCGCATTGGGAGCCCAGACGGCGAAGTGCACGCCGCGGCGGCCTTGATCCTCGCCGAGGTGCGCGCCGAGTTTGTCGAAGGCACGCTGAAGCGTGCCTTCGTTCAGCAGATAGCGATCGAACTCGGTCAAGGTTGATTGCATGGTTGGTCTCGTCTACCCTGATGTTAGCGATGTTTGGCGCCCGCGCGACACGTTGAATGGCATTGGGCGCCTACAGGTAATAGTCGAAGTCTCGTTCGCTGCGAACCTGGCGTCGCACTCTGACGATGTGAGCCGGCAAACTTTCGGGAATCAACTCGGCATAATTGTGGGCGCCTTGCCACAGATAATGCCCTTCACCTAGCAAATCATGAGCCTGGAATGATCGATTTGCATCGAGGCCGAGCGAGCTCAGGTCGAGCTGCACCCAGCCGGTTTGCTTGTGAAACGCGTCGAGATTCACGACCACGATGATGATGTTGGACAGGTCATCGGTTGCTTTACTGTAGCAGAGCAGAACGGGATTATCGGTTTCATGGAAGCGCAGGCTATGGTCCCTCTGCAGGGCCGGATTCTCGCGTCGGATGCGATTCATTCTGGCAATGAAATCTTTCAAGCTTCCGGCGGATCGGAGGTCGCGGTGCTTCAGTTCATATTTCTCCGAATTCAGATATTCCTCGCTGCCGGGCGCTAGCGGAGTGTTTTCGCACAACTCGAAGGCAGGCCCGTAAATTCCGTAGCTCGCTCCCAGAGTGGCCGCCAGGACCAGGCGAATCATGAAGGCGGCCCGGCCTCCCGATTGCAAGAAATCGGGAAGAATATCCGGTGTGTCCGGCCAAAGATTGGGACGGAAGTATTCGCGCACCTCGGTCCGCGTCAGTTCGGTGAAATAGCTGGTGAGCTCGGGTTTGGTATTGCGCCATGCGAAATAGGTATAGGACTGAGAAAAGCCGAGCTTCGCCAACCAGTACATCACATGCGGCCGAGTGAAGGCCTCGGCGAGGAAAATGACGTCGGGATACTGCGACTTGATCTCTTCGATGACCCACTCCCAGAACGGAAAAGCCTTGGTATGCGGATTATCGACGCGGAAGATGCGCACGCCTTCGGCAATCCAGAATTGAAGAACGCTCTTGAGTTCCTCCCATAGAGCGGACGATTCGGGCGTCTCGAAATTGAGCGGGTAGATATCCTGATATTTTTTTGGGGGATTTTCGGCGTACTGAATTGTTCCGTCCGGGCGCTTGCGGAACCATTCGGGGTGTTCGTGGACGTAGGGGTGATCGGGCGAGCATTGGAACGCGATATCGAGGGCAACTTCGAGCCCGTGCTCCGCAGCGGCAGAGACGAAGTGCCGGAACTCCTGCAAAGTGCCGAGCCGCGGATGAATGGCTTTGTGACCGCCCTCCGATGAACCGATGGCCCAAGGACTTCCGACATCTTCAGGCTGCGGATCGACCGAGTTATTTTTTCCTTTGCGAAATGAGGTTCCGATGGGGTGTACGGGAGGGAGATACAAGACGTCAAATCCCATCGATGCGATGTAGGGAAGCAGGGCCTCACAGTCCTGAAACGTGCCGTGACGGCCCGGCACTGGTGCGCAGGACCTGGGGAAAACTTCGTACCAGGTGGAGAAACGCGCCTTGGGGCGATCGACCACCACACGCAATTCTTTTTCGTAACGGGTCACCAGGTGCTGATCGGGATAGCGTTGGATGACGTCCAGCAGCTTTTCCTCTAACGCGACGGCGGTTCCGGATTCTTGGTTGGCGGATTCGCGAAGGCGGCGCGCCCATTCCTGCAGCGCCTCAGCATCTCCGCCAACAGCGAGCTTGGCGGAATCGGCGAGGATATCTGCGCCGATCAAGAGTTCCACGCGGACGTCTTGGCCGGCCGCGACGCGCTCGATCAAGTCGCCACGCCACGTTTGGAAGCGGTCGATCCAGGCTTCGATGGTGTAGCGGTAAGAGCCGACGCCGGAGACGCAAAATTCGCCGCTCCAGCAGTCGTTGCGGGAGGGTTTCATGGGGGCCGTCTGCGGCTCCGGCCGCGCTTCGCTCCAATAGAGCACGCGACACGCGATTTGATCGTGGCTATCGGCGAAGACTTCCGCTTCGACGACAACGCTGTCTCCGATAACTCGCTTGATTGCGAATCGGCCGCAGTTGATTTGCGGCCGAACACGCTCAATGACGACGCGACGCGTATCAATCTGCCGGCGCAACGAATCCTCCTTTTAGCCCGGCGCTCCGTGAAGGCTCAGCAGTGAGGAGCGCAACGGGAAAGTGTCGCAAGATATCGCCCAGCTTGACGGAGACGCCCTCGTCGGCGCGAGCAGCGGCGATTCGTTCGCCGGTGAGGACGTTGCGCCAGAGCAGCGGGGCCGGTGCAGGAAGATGCAGCAGGGTATCTCCCCAGAATTCTGGCGATGGAATGTGTCCGGATGGCGATTGCGCGTGCGCGAGCCATCGAGGCACCACAGCCAGCGCCGAATCATGATTGTGGCTACGCAAGAAGGAGACGGCACAATCCGAGCGACTTCCGCTGCCACGCAGAGGCAGGAGCTGGCCCTCGAGAAAGAGCGACAGGTGTTGGGAACGGAAGCGAAGCGCCTGATGTATTAGCCAGAGCTTGATTCGTCCGTCTCGCCAGTGTGCCAGCAGATCCGTGACCTGTTGAACAGGATCGCGACGCTGGCGGCGCAATTCGTTGAGAGAGTTCATCCAATATTCGAAATCGACTGGGCGCCGATTATCCGGATCCACGAGGCGCAGATCCCAAAGTTCGGAGCCTTGGTAAAAATCGGGCACGCCCGGGCAGGCAATCTTGAGAAGGGTTTGGCCGAGGCTATTGATCATTCCGAAGAAGGCGACGGAGGCATGAAAAGCCAGGAAGTCGGCAAGGAACTTGCGGCTCTTGCGCGGACTTAAAATGGACTCGACAAAATCCATAAGGGCCTGCTCGTGAGCCAGATTGGGGCGCGTCCAACGGGTATGCACCATAGCCTCGCGGGTGGCTTTCACCGCGTGATCCTGGAGACGCTGGACGAGGGACTCGGAGGGCTTGCCATCGGCGGGATAGGCGCCGAGTAGCGTTTGATACAAGAAGTACTCTTCGTTTGCGTCGGGAACGTGCTGGCCGTTTACTTCGGACTTGTGAACGGAGTTGAACTCCGCCCAGCGCTTCAGGTGCGTCTCCCACTGCTCGGGAATTTCGGAGAGCACGTTAATGCGCGCGCGAACGTCCTCGCTGCGCTTGGTGTCGTGGGTGGTCGTCGCATTCATGCTGTGAGGCCAGTGGGCCTGGCGCTGCGCGAGGAAATCGAAGAACTGCTCTCGGGAAACGGCTGAGGAGGGCTGCGCATCTCCTCCCACCTCGTTGAGGGACACCAAGGGATTGTAGACGTAGAGGGCTGTGTCTTCCACGCCTTTGGCCACAATGGGTCCAGTGAACTGCTGCCATCGCATCACAAACGAAAGGCGAGCTTCGCGCTGGCGGGAGAGCACGTGAGCGGGCGCCAAGAGTAGTAGCACGTCACGCAGGAAATCGAAACACGCCGGGTTCAGATGGGGCTTTGCGGTTCGCGCGTTGGCAATCGCGCGTTCGAGAACAAGTTTGGCCTCCTCCGGAATTTCCAGATTGCGGGCGTAGGTACGATAGATGGGGAGCCACGCCGTGGTCTCAATGAGCGCGCTTATCAATTCAGGTCTAGGAAGCTCCCTTGCGTAACGATCGTCCCCTGCAAGCTCGGCCAGTTGGCGGCCTAAGGCCCTAACTTCTACGCCGAGCAAGCTGTTCATCACCAGTCGTTTCTTTTCCACCACCAGATCGGCGAAGTTCAGTTCCTTGCCGATGAAGTGGCTGTAGATCTTCTCGATGGCGCTGGCATTGTCACGGTACGTGAAGATGCCATTGGCATGATTGAGGTAGTCGTAGCCCGTGGTGCCATCGACGGGCCAAGCGGCGGGAAGCCACTCATTTTGGGAGAGAATCTTCTCGACGAGAAGAAAGGCGTCCGCGGCATGACCGTTCGTGTGGGTCTCGCGAAGTTTCTCCCGAAGCTTTTGCAGGTAGCCCTCTGGATCTCGGAGGCCATCCACGTGGTCGATCCGCAAGCCAACCGCAGATTGCCTTGCAGCGATCCGCAGGATCAAGGAGTGCGTCGCTTCAAAGACGGCTGGGTCCTCCACGCGCATACCCACGAGATCGGTGATGGTGAAAAACCGCCTGTAATTAATGCTTTCGTTGACGTTCTGCCAATGAGCGAGCTTGTAGTATTGCTCCGACAGCAGCGCTTCGAATAGGCGGTAACTTGCGGGATCACCCTGCTGGCCGTTGAATTCCGTTACGTTGGCTTGAATGAACTGCTCGATTTCGTTGTTGGTGGAGGCCAGCTGGCGTAAGCGCCCGCGAATGGCCTCGAATTTCAGACGCTTATCGGCGGGCGATTCCAGAAGAGCGCTCTCGTTTCGAAAAAGGGAAGCAAGGGAGGCCAGGATTCCGGAATACTCCTCAAAGGCAGCGGTCTTTTCGTCAAGCAGATCTGGCAGCTTGTCGATTCGATGGATCAGCACTTGGCGATAGGATTTCGGTGAGAGGGGGAAGACAGACTCGTAGTATTGAATGAAAAAATTGCCGCGCTGAAAAAGCAAGCGGAGTTCCCTGGACTCTAGAACTTCACCGAACGGCTGGCCCAGCACCGGAAGAAGTATTTTCCCTTCCAAACTGCGGGGGCCGGCATGCCAATCGATATCAAAATACGAGGCGAATGCCGAGCCCGGACCGTTTTCGAGCACATCCATCCACCAGGGATTTTCGCTGCTCGCGGCCATGTGATTGGGAACGATGTCCAGCACGATGCCCATCCCGCGCGTGCGCAAGGCATCCTGAAAGGCATAGAAGTCTTCCTCGGATCCCAGGTCCGGGTCGATTCGAGTGGGATCGGTGGCGTCATACCCATGCTCGCTTCCGTGACGACTGCCCAGTATGGGGGACGCGTAAACGTGTGTAATTCCCAATTCGCGCAGGCAATCCAAGATGCGGGTAGCGTCCTCGAAACGAAAGTTGCGGTTGAACTGCAAGCGATAGGTCGCCGAGGGGATCTGAGACGGGGGATTGGCTGTCTCGTCGGCTTCGCGTCCGAGGAGCTGCTTTGGGCGAACGGGCTTACCGACGCGAGTCCGGATTCGGGGCGAGTGAATCGTGCGTGCGCTTCGCATGATTAGTCCTCGACGGCTCGCTCCAATATAGCGAAGGACCACGGCTGGAGGGTGACCGCGCTCGCGGGATTGGAGCGCAGGAGTTTGGGTAGGCACGAGCCTGGTCCGAGCCATGCGGTATCACTCGAGTCAAGCTGCAGATGCCAACTTTCCCCCGGAAGGGTCACTGCGATCGTGCTCGGTGCATTTCCGAAGTGGAAGATGAACGAGAGAAACTGCGGCCCGGCGTCGAGCAGAGCCAATAGCGTGCGATCGCCGCACTCCCGTATTTCCCAATCGTCGCGTTGACCTAGCAAATGGTCACTTCGAAAGCGAATCAAGTGCTTGTAGAGACCGAGCATCGTTCGATGCGGTTCGCGTTCCTCTAGCGAGTGATCCAGACGCGAGACCTCAAAGGTGGACTCGGCTTGTGGGTCAGGAACCTCGTCGACCCAATCGAACGAGGAGAACTCTTCCAGACGGCCCTTGCGAACAGCCTCGACCAAGTCTCGGTCGCCGTGGCTCACAAAGTATTGGAACGGCGAAATTTCCGCATATTCTTCGCCCATGAAAAGAAGCGGAGTGAGCGGCGACAACAGCGTGATGCCCGCGGCTAACTTCAGCGCTTCGGTGTCCACGAGAGTTGTGAGCCTTTCGCCACGCGCGCGATTGCCTACTTGGTCGTGATTTTGAGTGCACACGACGAATCGAGAGCGGGCGAGTCCCGCTGGGGAATTTCCGTGGCGGCGACGCCGAAAAGTTGAATATTGGCCGCTGTAGCACCAGCCGTTTCTAAGGGTATCTGCTAGATTGCTGAGTTTACCGAAATCAGCGTAATAGCCGGTTTGCTCCTTTGTGAGCAGCGTATGAACGGAGTGATGGAAGTCGTCGCTCCATTGCGCGTCTAGATCGTAGCCGCCCTTTTCCGGGGAATGCAGAAGTTTGGCGTCGTTCAGATTGCTTTCCGCGATGACGTGGATCTGCCTGCCAAGGCGTTGGGAGAGCGATCGGACTTGCGCTTGCAGCTCCGCGAGAAAGGGATTGGCGCCGAAGTCGAAGATTCCGTGCACGGCGTCAAGGCGGAGCGCGTCGATGTGGAAGAACTCGAGCCAGTACAACGCGTTGTCGATAAAAAAGCGACGCACAGGATCGCTGTCAGGCCCGTCGAAATTGATCGCTTCTCCCCAGGGGGTTTTGTAGCGGGAACTGAAGTAGGGTCCATAGACGCCCAGGTAATTCCCCTCAGGTCCAAGATGGTTGTAGACGACATCGAGGGCGACGGCCAGGCCGCGAGCATGAGCCGCGTCCACCAATTGTTGCAGCCCTTGCGGCCCTCCGTAGCTGTTCTGTGCGGCAAAGGGGTACGTGCCGTCATAACCCCAGTTGCGCGTGCCCGGGAACTGCGCGATGGGCATCAACTCAATCGTCGTGATGCCCAGGTCCGCGAGCCCATCGAGATGGGGAATGATGGCGTCGAAGGTCCCGGAATCGGTGTACGTGCCTACGTGCAGCTCGTAGAAGAAGCTCGAGGAAAGATCTCGCCCCGTCCACGTGCGATCGGACCAAACGAACGAATGGGGGGCTACGATCTGCGAGGGGCCGTGGACACCTTGGGGTTGAAATCGCGAGGCCGGATCCGGAACATTGCGTCCGTCGCAAAGTGCATAGAAATAGGAACTGTCCGGTTGCAGGTGGTGGACGACGGAGGAGTGATACCCATCGGGCTCTGGCTGCATCGGCACTCGTGAGCCTCCAGGGCCGCAAATTTGCAGGTTGACTTCGCGCTGGTATGGCGCCCAAAGAACGAATTGCCATTCGCCGCCAGGAAGCCGGCTCGCACCTTGAGATTTACAGCTCAATCGTGCCCACCTTCGTCGGAGGATGGCGTCGGAAGGTGATACTTTGATTTTTCATATGCACCTTTCTACATAGCTTAGCGCCGGAGGTCAAACAATGGGGTGAACCCGGTACGTGCGGGCCGTCTTGGGGTTCCGGGCGGAACTCGGACGACTCACGCGGCAGCTAATGATTCGAAAAGAGCAGAACGCCGCGCGGGTCTTACTGAGGGTTTGCGCCAATCACCTCGCGGATAGAGGTGTTGCCCACAGCGACGGGTGACTGCGCTTCTGTTTGTACATGGACCGGTCCGCTTGGTCCATGAGTTCGGAAAGCGGCACAGGTTTCCTTGGATCGTAGCGGGCGCTACCTACGGAAAGCGTCAAGGCGTATCGCGATTCGTCTCCATGGAGCGCTCCGAGATGTGCCGCCAATCGGCCCAGAATGGCGCCCTCATCCTGCTGACTGAATGCCTCCAGGGCCATCACGGCGAATTCATCACCGCCGAGGCGGGCAACGACGTCGGAGGTGCGGAATGTCTGCTGTAGAGCGTGCGCCGTCCGAATAATCGCGAGATCTCCCTCTTGGTGTCCATGCGCGTCATTGATCTGTTTCAAGCCATCTATGTCAGCGAAGAACAGCAGAAAGCTCTGATCATTCCGGACTGCCACCCGTAATTCCTGCGCCGCGAGCGTCCAAAAGGCACGACGGTTATGAAGACCCGTGAGGTCGTCGAATAGCGCCAAGGATCTGAGCTCTTGCTCAAGAAGGCTTTGCCTGGCAACGCACGAGACCGCGCGCCGGAGGGTTTGACTAAGAACCTGGGCGTCAGGGCCCGCCGACTCGGCAATCTTCGAAATCTCGTTCATCTCGTCCAAAATCTGAGACAGCTCTTCGTCCTGGGGCAGCAAGAGCGAAGGCAGTGCCTCATCAGAGGTGCAAAAGGCAGGTTGCTCATTCGGCGCGTGCGACCGCTGAAAGCGTGAATTGCTCATTAGTGGCCCGTCAGTATCTCGACCGTACTTGTAGGCCAGAGCACGCTTATCTGCAATAGTGGAAAAACTGTAGGTACAGGTGTCAGATCTCGTTTAGTACTTAGTTTTGTCCGATTGATTACGTCCCGCGCCTTCGTCTCGGCGTCGGTTTTGGAGCCGGTTCATGCCCTCTTCGTCTTCGGTGTGGAACTATACAGCAAACACCTGAGAGACCCAGGTACAGCTCCGTGTTACCAACACAATTCTGGCGTTACAGCCTTCTTAGCGTCAGAGTGCGCTGGATAAGCCCGGGTGATGGGCGGTCGATCTCGATACGGGAGATTGTTTTCACAGACATCTAAGCGTCAGAATTCAGGAGATGAAACGCATGAGAAGAACCGAGCGCAACTTGGTTGTCGGGAATCCTAGCGCCGAATCCGAACAGAGTTTGCGGGGTGACCGCCTTTCGACCGTTGAAGCGGGTGAGTCCCAATCGGTTGATCTATCGGTGATCCTTGGGGCTTTGCACACTATGCGCGATGGAAACTTTTCGGTGCGGCTCCCGGGTTCTTGGACCGGGCTGCCCGGGAAGATCGCCGATGCTTTCAACGAGATTGTCGCCGCCAACCAGCAAATGACAGAGGAATTAAGGCGCGTGGGCCAGGTCGTAGGCAAGGAGGGCAAAACACGAGAACGGACCCGGTTTCACGAGTCGCGGGGCGGTTGGGGCGAAATGGAACTTTCGGTGAACGCGCTGGTAGAGGACTTGCTTCGCCCTACGGCGGAAGTCACCCGCGCGATTGGCGCTGTGGCACAGGGAAACTTGACGCAAACGGTGCGGCTCGACGTGGATGGGCGTCCGCTGGAAGGCGAGTTCCTGCGTTCGGCCAATATCGTGAACACGATGATTCAGCAACTGGGCGTTTTTACGGCCGAGGTCACGCGCGTGGCGCGCGAGGTTGGCACCGATGGCAAATTGGGCGGACAGGCGGTGGTGCCGGGCGTGGCCGGTACGTGGAAGGATCTGACCGACTCAGTGAATTCCATGGCCAGCAACCTAACCGGCCAGGTGCGTAACATCGCGGAAGTAACCAACGCCGTAGCTAGCGGCGACCTTTCGAGAAAGATCACCGTGGACGTGCGGGGCGAGATTCTGCAACTCAAGGAAGCCATCAACACGATGGTCGACCAGCTGCGGTCGTTCGCTTCGGAGGTGACGCGCGTGGCGCGCGAGGTTGGCACCGACGGCAAATTGGGTGGGCAGGCGGTAGTACCGGGCGTGGCCGGCACGTGGAAGGACCTGACCGATTCAGTGAACTCGATGGCCGGCAACCTTACGGCTCAAGTTCGAAACATCGCCGAGGTAACCACGGCGGTGGCGCGCGGCGACCTGTCGCGGAAGATCACCGTGGATGTGAAGGGCGAAATCCTTGAACTCAAGGACACCATTAACACAATGGTGGACCAGCTCAACGCCTTCGCCGGCGAAGTGACGCGCGTAGCGCGCGAGGTCGGCACGGAAGGCAAACTCGGCGGTCAGGCGCAGGTGCCCGGCGTAGGCGGTACGTGGAAAGACCTTACAGACAACGTGAACTTCATGGCCAGCAACTTGACCGGCCAGGTGCGCAACATCGCTGAGGTAGCGACAGCTATCGCCAGCGGCGACCTCTCGCGGAAAATCACCGTGGACGTGCGCGGGGAAATTCTGCAGCTCAAAGAAACACTCAACACCATGGTGGACCAACTGAACCGGTTTGCCGGCGAAGTGACGCGGGTGGCGCGCGAGGTCGGCAGCGAAGGCAGATTGGGCGGACAGGCCAACGTGCCTGGGGTGGCAGGCACATGGAAGGATCTCACGGACTCGGTGAACGCGATGGCCGGCAACCTGACCGGCCAGGTGCGGAACATCGCCGAGGTAACCACGGCGGTGGCGCGTGGGGATTTGTCGCGCAAGATCACGGTGGACGTGAAGGGCGAGATTCTCGAGCTCAAGAATACGATTAACACAATGGTGGACCAGCTCAACGCGTTCGCGGGTGAAGTGACGCGCGTAGCTCGCGAGGTTGGAACCGAAGGCAAGTTGGGCGGGCAGGCGGTTGTGCCGGGCGTGGCCGGAACCTGGAAGGACCTTACCGATAACGTGAACTTCATGGCCAGCAACCTGACGGGCCAAGTGCGCAACATTGCCGAGGTGGCCACGGCAGTGGCGCGGGGCGACTTGTCGCGGAAGATCACGGTGGACGTGAAGGGCGAAATTCTGGAACTCAAGAACACGATCAATACCATGGTCGACCAATTGCGTTCATTCGCGTCGGAGGTGACGCGCGTGGCTCGCGAGGTGGGCACCGATGGCAAGCTCGGCGGCCAGGCGCAAGTGCCGGGCGTGGCCGGCACGTGGAAAGACCTCACCGACTCGGTCAACTCCATGGCCAGCAACTTGACTGGTCAGGTGCGCAACATTGCTGAAGTGTCTACGGCCATCGCCAGCGGCGATCTCTCGAGGAAAATCACCGTGGACGTGCGCGGGGAAATTCTACAGCTCAAGGAAACGATCAACACCATGGTGGACCAACTCAACGCGTTCGCCAGCGAAGTGACGCGTGTGGCGCGCGAGGTTGGCAGCGAAGGCAGGTTAGGAGGTCAGGCACAGGTGCCAGGCGTGGGCGGCACCTGGAAAGACCTCACCGACTCGGTGAACTCGATGGCCGGAAACCTGACGGGTCAGGTGCGCAACATTGCCGAGGTGACCACGGCAGTGGCGCGCGGCGACTTATCGCGCAAGATCACGGTGGACGTGAAGGGCGAAATTCTGGAATTGAAGAATACGATCAACACGATGGTGGACCAGCTGAACGCGTTCGCCGGAGAAGTTACGCGCGTGGCTCGCGAGGTGGGCACCGATGGGAAGCTCGGAGGTCAGGCCGAAGTGCCCGGAGTCGCGGGCACATGGAAAGACCTCACCGACAATGTGAACTTCATGGCCAGCAACCTGACCGGTCAGGTGCGCAACATTGCAGAAGTGGCTACCGCGATCGCTACCGGCGATCTCTCAAAGAAGATTACCGTGGACGTGCGCGGGGAAATCCTGCAGCTCAAGGAAACGCTCAACACCATGGTCGAGCAGTTGCGGTCGTTCGCCGCGGAAGTGACGCGCGTGGCGCGCGAGGTGGGCAGCGAAGGCCGGTTGGGCGGACAGGCCAACGTACCCGGAGTTGCGGGCACGTGGAAGGACCTCACGGATTCGGTAAACGCGATGGCGGGCAACCTGACGGGTCAGGTCCGCAACATTGCTGAGGTCACCACGGCGGTGGCGCGCGGCGACTTATCGCGCAAGATCACGGTGGACGTGAAGGGCGAAATTCTGGAATTGAAGAACACGATTAACACGATGGTGGACCAGCTCAACGCGTTCGCGGCGGAGGTGACACGCGTGGCGCGCGAAGTTGGGACCGAAGGCAAGCTGGGCGGTCAAGCCCAGGTGCCGGGCGTGGCGGGCACGTGGAAGGACCTGACCGATAACGTGAACGTGATGGCTGCCAATCTTACCGAGCAGGTGCGGGGCATCGTGAAAGTCGTTACGGCCGTGGCTAACGGCGAGCTCACTCAGAAACTGACGGTGAATGCCAAGGGCGAGGTCGCGGCGCTCGCGGAAACCATCAACAACATGACTGGCACTTTGGCTACTTTCGCCGATCAGGTGACCACGGTGGCCCGCGAGGTTGGCGTCGAAGGTCGCCTCGGCGGGCAGGCCAACGTGCCCGGAGCTGCGGGCACGTGGAAGGACCTCACTGGAAACGTGAACTTGCTCGCCGATAACCTGACTAACCAGGTGCGGGCAATTGCCGAGGTAGCCACGGCGGTCACCAAGGGCGACCTCACCCGCTCGATTCAAGTGGAAGCCAGGGGCGAGGTTGCCGAGCTAAAAGACAATATCAACACAATGATCGACAACCTGCGGCTCACCACAGATCGCAACCGGGAGCAGGACTGGCTGAAGACCAACCTCGCTCGCTTCACCGGAATGCTGCAGGGACAGCGGGATCTAAGTACCGTCGGCCGCTTGCTGCTGTCGGAATTGGCGCCGCTGGTAAATGTGCAACAAGGCGTGATTTATCAGATGACCGCCGAGGAGAACGGGAAATTGATGTTGCTCTCGGCTTTTGCGGATGGTGGACATGACGGGCACCCGCAAGGCGTGCAGATCGGCGAAGGCTTGATCGGACAATGCGCATCCGAAAAGCGGCGTATGTTGATCACGGAAATGCCCTCTCACACGGTGCCTATCCGTTCGGGCTTGTTCGAAGCCGTCCCGCAGAATGTGATTGTGCTGCCGGTATTGTTTGAGGATCGCGTGAAGGCCGTAATTGAATTGGCTTCTCTCAGCGTCTTTACGGCGACGCACTTGGCGTTTTTGGAGCAACTGACCGCCAGCATCGGCATCGTGCTCAACAGTATCGAGGCTACGATGCAGACCGAGGGGCTTCTGAAGCAGTCACAGCAGTTAGCCACCGAGTTGCAAATGCAGCAGAGAGAGCTGCAACAGACCAATGAACAACTGGCACAGAAGGCGCAGCAGCTCGCCGAACAAAACGTTGAAGTCGAGCGCAAAAACCAGGAGATCGAGCAAGCGCGCGGCGCTTTGGAGGAGAAGGCCAAGGAATTGGCGCTGACCTCGAAATATAAGTCTGAGTTCCTGGCCAACATGTCGCATGAGTTGCGCACGCCGCTTAATAGCATCCTGGTTCTGGGGCAGCAACTCAGCGACAACCCGGATCGCAACCTGACGCCCAAGCAGGTAGAGTTCGCCCGAACCATTCATGGCGCCGGCACCGACCTACTGAACCTGATTAGCGATATCTTGGACCTTTCCAAGATTGAATCCGGCACGGTTTCCGTGGAGGCTGAGGAAGTCTTTTTCGCCAGCCTGCTCGACATGGTTGCCCGTCCGTTTCGCCATGAGGCGGAAAACCGGCGGCTGGCCTTTGACATGGCTACCGACCCGCATCTCATGCGTAGCCTGGTTACCGACTCGAAGCGTCTGCAGCAGGTGCTGAAGAATTTGCTGTCCAACGCTTTCAAATTCACAGAGCACGGAGGGGTACGCCTGGCGGTTTCCGCCGTCAAGGCTGGCTGGAGCGAAAACCACCCCGTCCTCAGCAACGCAGCTTCTGTAATTGCGTTTGAAGTTGCCGATACCGGCATTGGCATCCCGCTGGACAAGCAACGCATCATCTTCGAGGCTTTCCAACAAGCCGACGCTGGCACCAGCCGGAAATACGGCGGCACGGGACTGGGCTTGGCGATCAGCCGAGAATTGGCCAATCTGCTGGGAGGCGAGATTCAACTGCGCAGCATCCCCGGCAAAGGGAGCACATTCACACTCTACTTGCCACAAAAGTACGTCGGGCCTTCGGCGGCTGGTGTGCCGCCCCTGGAGAACAATGCCTCATCTTCGCTCTCGGCGCTTCAGTTGTCCGCCGTGACTGCATCCGAGCGCACGGTGGAAGCATTTCGTGATGATCGAGACGATCTGGGAACCGAGGATACGGTCCTGCTGATTGTGGAAGACGATCCGCATTATGCCCGCGTGTTGTGCGACCTGTCCCGCGACAAAGGGTTTAAGGTGCTCAGAGCTGGAAGCGGGGCCGAAGCCCTAGCGCTGGCGCGGGAATTCAGTCCCGCAGCCATTTCCTTGGACGTATTCCTACCCGACATGCTCGGCTGGACAGTGCTCAACCACTTGAAACAGGATTCCGCGACGCGTCATATTCCCGTTCAGATGCTGACTATAGACGAAGACCGGCAACAGGGCCTGGCGCGCGGGGCGTTTTCGTTTGTCACCAAGCCCACGACGACCGAGGGGCTGGACGCTGCGTTGGGGCGCATCAAGGAATATGCTAGACCACGGCGGAAGCGGCTTCTGGTCGTGGAGGACAATCCCGGCGAGCAGTTGAGTGTTCGCGAATTGCTGAGTCACGATGACATCGACATTTCAGTCGTCGCGACAGGCGTAGAGGCCCTGGAGGCGATTCAGAAGGAGTTGTTTGACTGTGTGGTGCTCGACTTGCGGCTCCCAGACATGTCGGGCTTCGATGTGCTCGAGTGCCTGCGTGACGCACCGTCGCTGAGCGACCTTCCAGTTGTGGTATTCACTGGAAAGGAGCTGTCGCCGGAGGAAGACGCTCAGTTGCGCAGCTTGGCGCGAAGCGTTGTCGTGAAGGGAATCGAATCACCGGAGCGCTTGCTGGATGAAACGGCGTTGTTCCTGCATCGCGTCATCGCCGACCTGCCGGCCGAAAAGCAGAGGATGCTCGACCGGCTTCGCTGTTCCGACGATGCCTTAGTGGGCAGGAAGGTGTTGGTAGTCGACGATGACGTGCGTAACATTTTCGCGCTCAGCAGCGTACTGGAGCGTAGAGGAATGAACGTCCTAACGGCGGGAACAGGCCGCGAAGCCATCGATACACTTGAGTCGACCCCAGATTTGGCCATCGTGCTGATGGACATCATGATGCCAGAAATGGATGGGTACGAAACGATGCAGGTGATCCGGCAGAATGCTTCGCTCCGCCGTTTGCCAATTATCGCGCTGACGGCTAAAGCCATGAAAGGGGACCGCGAGAAATGCTTAGAAGCTGGCGCCTCCGAGTATCTGGCAAAACCTGTGAATACCGAACAGTTACTGTCGGCGCTGCGTATGTGGCTCCATCGCTAGCGGGTGTAGCGGCAAATGAACTCGATTTACGTCAGGCTGGAGGACGACAATGACCGCGGGGGAGCAAGTCAACATTCTAATGGTGGATGATCAGCCGTCTAAGCTGCTCAGTTACGAAGCCATACTTGCTGAGCTGAACGAGCACCTCATCAAAGCTAGCTCGGGCCGGGAAGCGCTCGAATGCATGCTTAAGAACGATATCGCGGTCGTATTAATGGACGTCAGCATGCCTGAAATCGATGGTTTTGAACTCGCGCGCATGATCCGGCACCACCCTCGCTTTCAGAAGACCGCAATCATTTTCATTTCCGCGGTTCAGCTCACGGATGTGGACCGTCTCAAGGGTTACGCACTCGGAGCTGTGGACTATATCTCCGTGCCCGTAGTTCCAGAGGTATTGCGGGCTAAAGTGAACGTTTTTGCTGATCTTCACCGCAAGACCCGGCAACTGGAATCGCTGAACATCGAACTTCGCAACCTGTCGGGCAGTTTGATCGCTACCCAGGATGAGGAGCGACGCCGTGTCGCAAGGCAACTGCACGATGAATTGGGCCAAGACCTAGTCGCCGCAAAAATGATGATGGACGGCATAGTGCGGTGCGATTCAGCCCAAGCGGTGGAGCAAGCAGCTGCGGACGCCAGCAAACTCGTTGACGCCGCGATTCAACAAGTGCGAAGCCTCTCGCACCTCTTGTATCCTCCATTGCTGGATGAGGTCGGTCTGCGGTCTGCTCTGCAGTGGTATGTGGACGGGGTCGCTAGGAGCAGCGGTATTGCAGTGGCGCTGGATATTCAGGCACCCGACTTCCCGCGGCCGTCGCCGGAATTGGAGACAGCGATTTTTCGCATTATTCAGGAGGCTTTGACAAATGTCTTCCGGCATTCAGGAGCGCGCAAGGGGTTGGTAACCGTCCAGCAAAGAGACAGCCAAGTCTATGTGTCGGTGAGGGACTATGGGAAGGGAATTGGTGAGCAATTGTCTCGCTCTCATGGCGCCGGCGTGGGAATCAGGGGAATGAAACAGCGGGCTGACGAACTAGGTGGGGAATTGCGAATTAGTGATGCGGCCCCCGGGACCCTCGTCGAAGTAGTTCTTCCTTACAAGACAGCCGCCCAACAAGAAGCAGGAGCCGCGCTTTGAGCGTGCAAGGCGTACAAGGAGATCTGTGGGGGAAGCCACCAACGGTCAGGAGGCCGTAGACACCGCCAGGATGCTTAGTCCTGACGTCATCATCCTGGACATCACCATGCCGCTTTTGAACGGAATCGAAGCCGCCTCTCAAATTGCTACCTGTGGTCTTCGGTGCCGCATCCTCGTGTTTACGATGCACGAATCGGAAAGACTGTACGCCGATATTCGGGAAATCGGGGCTCACGGTTACGTCCAGAAATCACACACCGGTCGCGATCTCATTAGCGCAATTGACGCGCTTTTGTCAGGCGGTACCTTCTTCGGTACTGCGGTCGACTCCGCCGGCTGAGACCCCTGGCATCAGGTGATCCCGGTATTGACCGCGACAGTTGTGAAGGAATGTCAGCTCTGGTATATGGGCTGGTGTCTGAGTTTCTACAGTCTGCGAATGTGCTGCTCATGCTGGGGGGAGGCGCGTGATGGCTTCAGTGCGATTACTGATAGCGGACGACCATGAAATTGTTCGTAGGGGGCTTCGGACCGTATTGGAGGCACGGCAAGGCTGGGAGGTCGTGGCCGAGGCCAGCGACGGCAGAGAGGCTTTGGAGAAAGCGGAGGAAGTGAACCCGCACGTAACCATATTGGACATCAGCATGCCCTCCATGAACGGCTTGGAGGCAGCGCGACAGATCAAGAAGCGGGTTCCGGAGACAAAGATACTGGTCTTGAGCGTGCACGACTCAGATCCATTAATTCAGAAGGTCCTTGAAACCGGAGCGCGTGGGTACCTTTTGAAATCCGATGCAGCTCGCGACTTGGTAGCCGCTGTCGACGCATTGCTTTGCAACAAGACGTTCTTTACCAGACGAGTTGAACAGTTAGTTCTAGAAGGTTACTTAGGCAAGACTCCGAGCGATGGCGATAACGGACGGGAAGTTGATGCGCTGAGGCTGACCGCTCGCCAAAGGGAAATCGTCCAACTGCTTGCGGAAGGGAAGAGCAGCAAAGAAGTCGCCACAGAGCTGGAAATCAGCGTCAAAACCGCTGAGACGCATCGAGCCAACATCATGC